>Ga0157363_1000540_pt1 | contig 29062 bp, 24 predicted proteins | sample AttsexASBM1_FD_111477 | JGI IMG/M metagenome (GOLD analysis project Ga0157363, IMG submission 111477) | Fungus gardens microbial communities from leaf cutter ant in Ribeirão Preto, State of São Paulo, Brazil - Atta sexdens ASBM1 | ecosystem: Host-associated > Fungi > Mycelium > Unclassified ... | reverse complement strand
GCAGACAAGACGACTGAATTATATTGATATCCACCTGAACCCAGGTGCCATATGATTAAACCCGGATATGTCGCGGCAGCAACCCGTGGCGATATCCGGCCCTATTTTATGCATTACCTGACCAGGGGGAATGGTGAATATTCCTAATCAGAGTTCAGCATTTTCTTAGTTTAGGCTGATTTTTAAAATTTGCAGTGGTGTATGAGGGTTTTGAGGTTTGCTTAGACCCGGGCATAACGTCCATGCCTAAATAGGGGGCCAGGGGAAATCAGCGCGCACCGGTAATCCGGTGCGCGGCTGTTGATGTCAGATGACAGGACGCGCAACAACATTACGGTTTTCCATCCGGACTTCCGCAATTGTGACTTCAATAATATCGGTGACCCGATAGCGCTCTTCACCTTTAATCTGTACGGTACCACTTTCCTGCGAACAGACTAATTCGTCACGGACACTATGGATAAATGGCGCTGGAATAAAGGCGACTGCACCGTTATCCGTTAACCGTACACGCATGCCGCCACGGGAGACATCGATAATCTCAGCGGTGAACTTTTGATCACTCCCCGCATAAGGCGCGAGGTAACGGGCATACAGCCAGTCACCGACGTCACGTTCCGCCATACGGTTCAGGCGGCGCCTTTCACCCATGATAGTCGTCAGTTCCGGGACAGGTGGCTGAGGCTGCTGCCCGAGAATAATGGCTTTCAGCAGACGATGATTCACCATATCGCCATATTTTCGGATAGGTGACGTCCAGGTAGCGTAGGCATCAAGTCCTAAACCAAAGTGAGGCCCGGGTTGGGTACTAATTTCGGCAAATGACTGGAAACGGCGAATTCTGCTATCCAGATATTGCGTAGGCTGGCTATCAAGCTCTCGACGCATCACCCTGAAGCCTTCGAGGGTGGCAATTTCTTTCGGATCCACGGTGATCCCATGACCCGCAAGAACACCGGCAACCTGTTCAGCATTTGCCTCATCGAAGCCTGCATGTACGTTATAAATTCCGAAGCCCAGTGATTCACTTAGTACTTTAGCAGCACAGATATTCGCAGTAATCATCGCTTCCTCGATCATCCGGTTAGCAATTCGGCGTGGTTCGGCGATAATTTCCAGCACTTCACCTTTTTCACCCAACAGGAAACGATAATCGGGACGATCTTTAAATACCAGCGCATGGGCCTGACGCCATTCACTGCGGGCGAGGCAGAAACGGTGCAACAGGGTGATCTGTTGTGCAATGGTTTCGCTGGCGGGTTGCCATTCTCCGGTGTTTTCCAGCCAGTCAGAGACATCGTCGTAAGCCAGTTTAGCTTTAGATTCAATCCAGGCGGCAAAGAAACGTACATCATTTTCCGGGGTACCGTCTGCTCCTATTGTGATGTGGCAGGCCAGTACCGGACGGCGTACCCCTGGGCGCAGCGAACAGACATCATCAGATAACTGGCGAGGTAACATCGGAATATTGAAGCCAGGCAGATAATTGGTAAAGGCGCGGAGTGATGCCAGTTTATCCAGTTCACTGCCTTCTGCAACATAGGCAGTAGGATCAGCAATTGCCACCGTCAGCCGCAGTTTATTGCCAGGCAATTCCTCAATAAATAACGCGTCATCCATATCTTCCGTACTGGCACTGTCAATGGTGATAAACTCCAGGGCGGACAGATCTTCACGCTCCAGTTTTTCATCCATCATCTCTCCGAAGGCAATTTCCGGAGCAGACCGTTCAAGGTTATGACGTGACAGCGTCACCCACCACGGAGCCAGATGATCATCTGAATAGGTAATGAACTCAGTGAGTTCGGCATAGAAACTACGATCACCTTTCAATGGGTGGCGGCGCATCTCAGCCACTGCCCAGTCACCCGACTGGAAATTATGTTCCACATTTCGGGCAGGGCGGCACTGAATGGCGTCTTTGAGCAATGGGTGGTCAGGTATAATGGATAACCGATCATCTTTTTTCTGAATTCGTCCGACAAAGCGGGTCAGAAAGGGTTCAACCAGTGTTTCCGGTTCGGCGCTCTCTTTACCATTATTCGTCTGTATGACAGCGACGATACGATCGCCGTGCATCACTTTTTTCATTTGCGGAGGCGGGATAAAGTAACTTTTTTGGGCATCGACTTCCAGAAAGCCGAACCCTTTATCGGTACCTTTTACTACACCCTCAGCGCGTGGAGTCTGGGCATGAAGCGTTTGTTTTAGCTGCGACAGCAGCGGATTATCCTGGAACATAGTTTTTAAGTTTCGTGGCCTAAAGCGGCAGACATTTTTACGCGAATCGTGGCGCCCGGGCAAGAGCCAAACGGCGAAAGATAAAAAAAGCCGGAGTCATCTCCGGCTTTTTCACTCAATAACTCAGGCAATTCTGAGAGATGGCTGTTCTGTGGTCAGTGACAGTTTTACCGGCACCGATTTCGAGGTTGGAGTACCACTGTCATCACCAAAGCTGGAGAGGGGGACCAGTGGGTTGGTTTCAGGGTAATAAGCGGCCAGATTTCCCCGCGGGATATTATAAGGCACCAAAACAAATCCCTGTACCTGGCGGGTTATGCCATCGTTCCACAGGGTTTCTATATCAACCTGCTGGCCCTCACTGAGTCCCCGGGCACTCATATCTTCAGGATTAATGAACACTACCTTTCTCTGACCATAGACCCCACGGTAACGGTCATCCAGACCGTAAATCGTAGTGTTGTATTGGTCATGTGAACGTAATGTCTGCAACACAAACGGCGCAGTTTCTCCGGCAAGTTGTGGAAACAGAGATACCGGCAACGCAGACGCATTAAATTCGGCTTTACGCGACGGGGTATTAAACTCCAGTCTTGCTGCTGCATTACCCAGATAGAAGCCACCGGGTTGGTCGCATTTTTGGTTAAAATCGGTAAAGCCCGGGATGGTGGCCGCAATATGATTGCGAATAATTCCGTAATCATCGGCCATTCCCAGCCAGTCGAGTTTTTCTGAACCCAATACGGCGTTTGCAATTCCGGCAACTATCGAAGTTTCTGAGCGTTGGGTATCTGCCAGCGGAATGCCTACCCCTTCAGAAGCATGAACCATGCTAAAAGAGTCTTCTACGGTAATAAACTGTGAACCAGTAGCGCGAATATCGCGTTCAGTACGGCCCAGTGTGGGCAGAATCAGGCTATTCTGGAAACCTGGTACCAGATGGGTCCGGTTAAGTTTCGTGCTGATATGCACAGTCAGTGCGCAACGTTGTATAGCTTCTTCAGTGCGAGGGGAATCCGGAGCTGCCGCCGCCAGATTTCCCCCGAGGGTCACCAGTACTCTGATTTCATCACGTAGCATGGCCTCAATCGCTTCTACTGTGTTGTGGCCTGCTTCACGTGGTGGCTGGAAATCAAAATGGCTGGCCAATGCATTCAGGAATGGGGCATTGGGTTTTTCATCAATCCCCATAGTCCGGTTACCCTGAACGTTACTGTGACCACGGACAGGGCATAATCCGGCGCCTTTTTTTCCTAACTGACCAAACAGCAGTTGTAGGTTAACAATTTCACGCACCGTATCCACTGAGTGTTTGTGTTGAGTGATCCCCATTGCCCAGGTACAAATAACCCGTTCAGCGCTCTGATAGATTGCCGCTGCCTGGCGAATCTCTTCTTCCGACAACCCGGACTGAAAGGTTATCTGCTCCCAGGAAGTTGCATCTACTGCGGCCAGGTAATCATCCACGCCGACAGTATGTGACTGGATAAACTCGTCATCAAAAATCCCTGGCTTACCTTCAGCAATATTATTCCGGTGTTGTGCGAGTAAAGTTTTCACCATACCGCGGACTGCAGCCATATCACCACCCAGTTTGGGCTGGTAATAGGACGAGCTGATTTTCCCTGCCATCGGGGTGACGACTTCCAGTGGTTTTTGTGGATCAGCGAATCGTTCCAGACCACGCTCCCGAAGCGTATTGAAAGTCACGATCTTCGCTCCGTGATCTGCCGCATGACGCAGGCTATGTAACATTCGCGGATGGTTGGTTCCCGGATTCTGGCCAAACACAAAAATGGCATCTGCGTGGTCAAAGTCATCGAGCCGGATGGTCCCTTTACCCACACCAATGCTACGTTTAAGACCGGTACCACTGGCTTCGTGGCACATATTAGAACAGTCGGGAAAGTTATTGGTGCCGAGCATTCTGCCGAACAGTTGATACAGCCATGAAGCTTCATTACTGGCACGGCCAGAAGTATAGAGTTCGATTTGATCCGGATTATCCATCTCTCCGATATGCTGGGCGATCAGGGTAAAAGCATCTTCCCAACTGATGGGCTCATAGTGATCGGTTTCGGCATTGTAGGAAAGCGGATGGGTCAGACGCCCCTGATATTCCAGAAAATAATCACTTTCCAGATACAGACGGCTGACCGAATGGGCAGCAAAAAAATCATTATCGACTACCCGACGAGTTGCTTCCCAGGTGACCGCTTTAGCTCCATTTTCACAAAAGCTGAACGTGCTTTTGTTATCGTCCCCCCAGGCACATCCCGGGCAGTCAAAACCACGGGCCTTGTTCATGCGCAGCAGGTTGCGCATATTTTTCAGAACTGCCTTACTCTCAAAAACATAGCGGGTAGTAGCTTCCAGCGATCCCCAGCCACCGGCTGCAGCGCGATAAGGTTTAATCTGGCGTTTGAATTTCATATTAAGCTACTCATGTGATCTGATTGTTATTGTGGTGTGTTAATTATATAAACGAAATTGTGCTTTCGTGTTTGTGTAATGTCTAATTGATTACAATAAACGAGCAATAGATGATCCTTATCGCGGGCTTAACACTTGCGTATGAGATGAAACCGCGTGATCCTGATAACAGGTACACCGATACCACTCTGCCTGATGTCTGGCAGGGAAAAATAAGTCGTATTGAGCAGAGGGGAGCAAAGGCAATGGATTTAAAACAACTGGTGTATTTGTGCAATCTGGAGCGCGAAAAACACTTCGGACGTGCCGCTGAAGCCAGTTTTGTCAGTCAACCGACATTGTCTCTGCGCCTGAAAAATCTGGAAAAAGAGTTAGGTGTATCACTGATCAACCGGAGTAATAATTTTTCTGGTTTCACTCCGGAAGGCGAAAGAGTGCTGAGTTGGGCTCGTGAAATTGTTTCGGTGTATCAGGGGCTTAAGCTCGAAGTTGATGCCATGAAACATGGTATGCAGGGAACACTTCGCATAGGGGTCGTGCCTCAGTGTAGTATGTCTTTGTCCGGAGTATTGCAGGCCGTTTCTCGTCATTATCCGGAGATAAACTATCGGATTGATGTGATGAGTGCAGATCAGTTACTGGAAGCCATTAACAGCCATACGGTTGACGTAGCATTTGGTTTCTTTGAAATGAGCACGTTACGTGAGCTTCAGCTCCAGGATGCTCTGTTTCCCGATCAGGGCGTTGTAGCACTCTACTGCGGTAATGCCTTTGAGTTGCCGGACAATGAATCACCTGTTTCTCTGGCGAAGATTGCTGAATTTCCGTTATGTCTGGCCGCACAAACACGTTATTTCCGCCGTTATCTGGATAATAGCTTTCGACAGGCTGGCGTGCCTTTTCGGGTAATTATCGAAAGCTCATCTGTATTGCAATTGCTGGAGTCGGCACACCAGGGAATCGGTATTATGCTGGCTCCTTCCGGGAACGTCTTACCGGCCATGCTTGGCGAACTGTCGCAGGTGGTGGTGGACATCCCGAAGATGACCAGACAGGGTGCCATGGTGATCGCTGGCAGCAGCAGGGCTACCCCGTTAACTCAGCATTTTTTTGATGAAGCCAGACTGTTGTTGCCCTCATTAAATAGTTTTTAACTGAGAGGGGTCAGTGCCCGGTCCCAGCCAGAGGATGCCACAACAGACAGCAGTTGAAGTATTGCTTCTAATTTCCAGCCATTGCGGTTAAGTCGTTCAGTCTCTGTAAAACAGTCCCGCGCCGGCATCTGTAACAGCTGACGAATCAGATGACTGACAGATCCGGAAATGCTGTGATCACTGGCAGTATTGGCGGGTAAGTACACAGCTAACTCAAGTTCGCGGGATTGAGCTTCGGAGAGGCTGCCCGGGCTGATACTGCGCAGGCAGAGCCAGGCCTGAGCGGGGGCCGGTGCATGAGCAATCACCAGTGGTACAAAATCAGGGTGATTTAACGTTTGTACTTCCCTGAGTATCTCCAGAGCAGGTTCGCGCAGCAGATTAAATTCTGCGGGCGGCAACTTCTGTGGTGAAACTGTATCTGACAGCAGGTCAGGAAATACCGGAGCACTGGTGAACATAAAAAAGGCCGGAAGCTTGATTCCTGACAACGCCATTATCCCTGTTATCATTCGTGACTGCCAGCTGATAAAACCACAAATGTGGTGCAGTGTCAGGATATCTGAAGCGGTCAGGCCAACATTCTGTAACCGTGAAATTGCAGGTGCACATGCTGTCGCCGGGAAGCATGCCAGCTGGCGCGCGTACTGAGTAATTTCAGTCAGGCGGTTATTATTTTCTTTAGTCCCGGAGGGGCCGGCAAGGGGGCTCAGATGATTGGCATAAAAATCACACAACAAACTAATATCGCTTAACTGAGCCACCGTCAGTGCAATATTGAGGCGGTCATAAAGTGTCAGCGAACAATTAATTTCCGGACAGGGAGTTTCCGGAAACAACCGGCTGTAGATAGCCGCACTATGGCGGGTGACAGGTAATAATAATCGTCTGAGGGATACGGAAACAGCAGAATGCTGTAACAGTCCGGCAAACAAATCGTCCGGGTGACGAAGGGTATTTGTACCTGTTCCTGCAGGCAGGTATAACTGACAGGACCCGGAGTGTGATTCGCTCATCAGGGTGTAGCTGCTTTGACGCTGGCGTAATTCCATAGTAATTCCTTCTGATGTCACGCAGATGAATTCGGAAAAAGGGTCACCTGCAAACGGTCAAAGCCTATAGTGTCTTAGGTAGAGTGGCGGCAAAAGGAATGTTAGAGACTAACTAATAACAAGCTGATCTATGGATGAATTTGCGCGGGTTACGAAGCAGAGGGGGAAGGGGAAAAGTCGCGGCAGGTGGATTCACCTCCTGCCGCAGAAACTTATTTCAGTTCAAGTTCGTTCATTGCTGCAATGCTGAAGCCGCCATCAACGTGGACAACTTCACCAGTGATACCTCCCGCAAGATCTGAACACAGGAAGGCAGCAGAATTACCCACATCTTCGATAGTGACAGTACGGCGGATTGGCGTCACAGATTCGCAGTGTGACAGCATTTTACGGAAATCTTTAATTCCTGAGGCTGCCAGAGTACGGATTGGACCGGCAGACACAGCATTAACACGCACCCCCTCAGGACCCATTGCGTTAGCCATATAACGAACATTGGCTTCCAGAGATGCTTTTGCCAGACCCATCACGTTATAGTTAGGTATAGCACGCTCTGCACCCAGATAAGAGAGGGTTAATAATGCTGAATTTGGGTTCAGCATGGCGCGACACTCCTTTGCCATAGCGACAAAACTGTAGGCGCTGATGTCATGGGCAATTTTGAAGCCTTCACGGGTGACAGCGTTCACATAGTCGCCATCCAGCTGGTCGCCTGGTGCAAAACCAATAGAGTGAACAAAACCATCGAATTTTGGCCATACTTTAGCCAGATCGGTGAACAGCGCTTTAATGCTGTCATCTTCAGCTACATCACATGGCAGAACGATATCTGAACCTAAATCTTTGGCAAACTCTTCAACGCGAGCTTTTAATTTTTCGTTTTGGTAAGTGAATGCCAGTTCAGCACCCTGCTTATGCATCGCCTGGGCGATACCCCATGCAATAGACAGTTTACTGGCAACGCCAGTGACCAGAATGCGCTTACCGGAAAGAAAACCCATAGCTGTAATCCTTAATATGGTTATTGTTGTCGGCGGTGTCTGGTTGTTTTTTATCCAGCCCGCAATGTTCAATCCGGCGATTCTAACACGACAATGGGTTATCAGGTAAAGTCACGTACGCTCAGGTCAAAATTCTGTGATTTATCGTTCATTTCGTCGCCAGGCTTCTGCGGTCAATGCCTCACCAAAGTGGCTGGTAATCAGTCGTTTAGTCAGATCATGCAGAGGGGAAGCCAGCACATCGGCGGTGCCGCCACGTTCTACAACTTCTCCCTGGTGCATTACCATCACCAAATCACTGATATGTTTCATCATCCCAATATGCTGTGTCACGTAGATATAGGACAATCCGTCACGCTCCTGCAATTCCAGCATCAGATTCACCAGTTGCGAACGCATAGTCATATCCAGAGAAGCCAGCGCTTCATCAGCGACAATCACTTTGGGTTCCAGTATCAGCGCCCGCGCCAGGGCCAGACGTTGTTTCTGCCCTGGCGCCAGCATATGCGGATAATAACCGGCGTGATCGCGAAGCAGACCGACCTTACGCAACGTTTCGATAATCCGTTGTTCACGCGCTTCCGGCATCAGTTCAGTATTTAACCGCAATGGAAGATCAAGAATCTGGCTGACCCGCTGGCGTGGATTGAGGGAAGTCCCCGGATCCTGGAAGATCATCCGTATCACCTGACTACGATAACCGTAATCTCCAAATTCCAGCGCATGATTATTGATGATGATTTCTCCGGAGGTCGGCGCTATCATTCCACTCAACATTTTTGCCAGTGTCGATTTTCCGGATCCATTTTCACCAATAATCGCCAGCGTTTGTTTTTCCCGTAGGGTGAAACTGACGTTTTTTACCGCATCCACCAGCTGTGGCCGGAATAAACCTGTCTTATAACGGTAGGTTTTAGATAAATCACGGACTTCGAGTAAGGTTTCCATAATTACTGCGGCTCTTTATTCAGCGGGAAGTGGCAGGCATAAAGGTGAGTCTTATTGCCGGTCAAACGTGGGGCGACAACACATTCGCGCTGTGCATAAGGACAGCGGGGGCCAAGGCGGCAACCTACCGGCAGATGTTCCAGCGAAGGTATGGCACCCGACAGTGTATTGAGTCGGCTTTTATGCGGTAACGCTCTGCCAAAATCAGGCATAGAACGAATCAATGCCTGAGTATAAGGGTGATTTGGTGCATTGATCAGTTCTTCACTCTGGGCTGTTTCAACTGTCTGACCGCAATACATCACATTGATCCGGTTGGCCCACTGGCTCATGGTGCGCAGATCATGGCTTATCAACAGGATAGTGGTGTTATTGTTCTGGTTCAGCCGACTCAGCAGCCTGAAAATCTGGGCCTGAGTGGTGGGTTCCATGGCGTTCGTGGGTTCATCGGCAATCAGCAAGGTTGGCTTATTTGCCAGAGCTATCGCTATCATGACTTTCTGGCATTCGCCTTCGGTCAGTTCATAAGGAAAACTTCGCATAATATCTTTATGATCTTTAATACCGACCCGATGTAACAGCTCTATCGCTCGTTTTTTTCGCCAGAACCATAGACGTCGATACCAGTGTCCTTTCAATGTCCAGCCCGGAATAGCCTGTATCAACTGACGTCCAATACTTTCAGAAGGATCAAGGCACGACTGTGGTTCCTGAAAAATCATCGAGATATTACGGCCAATAATCTTACGGCGCTCGCGTGGGGAAAGACGTAACAGATCGATATCATTGAAGCGCATCCGGTCAGCCGTTACCCGCCAGTTATCTGAAGTCACTCCACAGATGGCTTTAGCTATCAGGCTCTTTCCGGAGCCTGACTCGCCGACCAGTCCACGGATTTCACCTTCGCTCAGGATCAAATTGACCCGGTCTACGGCTTTCACCGGGCCTTCTGAGGTAGAGAATTCAATAGTGAGGTTACGTATATCCAGTAATGGCATTATTTCACCCCGGCCTCAATAGCACGACGGATTCCGTCGCCTAACAGATTAATAATCAGTACGCTTAACATCAGCAGGACACCCGGAAGCATAACGGTCCAGGGCGCAACGTAAATTAATTCCAATGAATCTCCCAGCATTGCACCCCATTCGGGGGAAGGTAACTGAGCTCCGAGCCCCAGGAATCCCAGAGCCGCAATATCCAGTATAGCCATCGACAACCCACGGGTGAACTCGCTGACCAGAAGAGGTAATACATTCGGTAAGATGGTATCCTTCAGGAGAGTCAGCTGACTGGCACCGTCCAGTCTGGCAGCGACGACATACTCTTTTTCCATTTGATCATGAATGGCGATATAGATAGCCCTGACCAGTCGTGGCATTAAGGCCAGCCAAACGGCAATCAACGCATGGAACAAACTCGGACCTGCAAAAGCAACAACAATGATTGCCAGCAACAAAGAAGGGATGGAAAGCAGCGTATCCAGAATATGGTTCATTACGGCTGAACGAAAACCATGAGTCAGACCGGCAAGGATCCCTATGACCAAAGCACACACTGCAGATAACAGAGTGACAAGGATGGCTGATCCTACTGTGGGTGCGGCGCCACTTAACAGACGACTCAGCAGATCTCTGCCTAAATCATCCGTTCCCATAAAAAATGACACATCACCATAACGGGACCAGGAGGGTGGCAATAGCTGGTATCCCATAAATTGCTGATCCACACCATAAGGTGCCAGCAGGCCGCCAAACAGACAAAGCAGCAGCAGGGCCGCAAAACTGTACAGACCCACCATGGCCGCAGTATCGTGATAAAACTTCCTCCAGGATTGACGAAAGGTACCCGGCAGGCGCTTTTCCTGATAGATATTATCAGCGGGCATAAATCACCGTTTTACATCTGTTATTTATCATGTTTATCGCTTTTATTGTTACTCCGGTTATCCCGGCGTTGTTGCACTCTGGCTGTGTCGGTTCATCGTTGAAAAGGTCACTGACAATGTGCCGCCCTTTGCACGGTCGACAGAAAATACCAGGCCCTGCAACTACTGATTATAACGTTGTTTAGCCTCGTCCTGTGGTCGGGGATGCCGTCACGGATTCTTCTGTAACCTGTCAGCTCATATCCGTCACAATTAGCGAAGTGCATACCATTCTTTGTGCTTCAGTGGATTCAGCGCAGCACCGATGATGTCAGACAGAACATTGACAATCACGACCATACTGCCAATGACCATCACACCCGCAGAAATGGCGGTGTAATCCTGCTGGCGCACTGCCCCTATAAGCCAGTGGCCGACACCGGGCCAGTTAAACACTACCTCGGTTATCATGGTCAGGGTCAACATAGTTGAAAACTGTAACCCAAGATGGGGGATGACCGGAGGTAAGGCGTTATGCAATACGTGACGACGGATAACCGTAAATCTTGACAGGCCACGGGTGATGGCCGCTTTGATATAGCTTTTATCAATCACTTCCAGGGTACTGTTACGGATTAACCGGATCACCTCGGTCATAGGAGCTACTGCCAGGGTAATCACCGGTAACAACAGATGCTGAAAAATACTGATAAGCATCTGATGCCGCCAGACCGAATGGGAAAGCAGGGTATCAATCAGCACAAAACCTGTGACATGGGGCAATGGATAGAGAAGATTCAGGCGGCCGGAAACGGGCAGCCAGCCGAGAGTGAGTGAAAAGAATAGTGTCAGTAGTAATGCCAGCCAGAACACGGGTAATGAAAAGCCAATCAGTGCTAACGCGCTGATAAGTTTATCCTGCCATTTTTTGCGCATTACTGCAGCGATGATTCCCAGTGGAATTCCCAACAGTAATGCCATGGCAAACGCCAATACACACAGTTCGAGGGTGGCCGGCACGACTTCGGTCAGTTGTTGGAAAATAGGCTGTCCGTTGACATTCGACACACCGAAATCAAGCTGTAACATCCCTTTAAACCAGAACCACCAGGCATCAGATAGTGAAGCCCCTTCCAGTGGAGCGTGTGGGGTAAAATAACTCAGGCTGAAAGCCACCAGGGACAGCATAAACAGTGTCACCAGCAGCAGAACCAGACGGCGTAGAATAAAAATGATCATGGTGCGTTCTCTTCGGAATCATCACGGTACACCCCGGCGAACGAAGTATTACCAAACGGACTTAACACCAGCCCTTTAATATCATAGCGATAAGCCTGTAATCTCAGAGACGAGGCCAGGGGTAACACCGGTAACTGCGCTGCCAGCATTTGCTGGGCCTGGTCATAGCTGTCAATCCGGTCAGCCAGTTGCTGAGAAATTAAGGCAGTATGTAGTATCTGGTCGAATTGCGGATTACACCAGTGCGCATAGTTAGTGGCAGAACCGATGGCCGCGCAACTTAGCAGTGGCCGGAAAAAACTGTCCGGGTCATTACTGTCGGTTGACCAGCCCGATAGCGTCATATCATGATTTAGCGCCATCAGCTGAGCCTCCTGGAATCGACCCTCGACCGGAATAATATCCACGGTAACACCAATCCGTGCGAGGTCGGCCTGAATCAGTTCAGCCATTTTTAGCGGACTCGGGTTCCAGGGCTGTGACTCAGTCGGCACCATGAGTCTGAGATGCAGATCCTGAATTTTCAGCTGCTCCAACTGTTTACGGGCTTTGGCAGGATCATAATCTGAAATACTGGCCTGATTATCATAAGCCCAGGAGGCGCGGGGCAGGATGGAGGCTGCTGTCTCGGCAGTTCCGTAATAAATAGACGACATCAGGCGTTCGTTATTAATCGCCAGAGAGAGAGCTTTACGAACTTCCGGGTTATCCAATGGAGGTTTTCGGGTATTAAATGCCAGATAGGCAATATTCATCCCCGGGCGTAACGTCATTCGCAGCCTGGGGTCGTCACGTAAAATCGGTAGCTGACTGGCAGCGGGGTATGCCAGTACATCGCATTCCCCGGTCAGCAGTTTGGATAAACGCCCGGTTCCGCCAGCGCCGATATCAATCACAACCTGCTGCATACGGGGGATACCTTTCCAGTAGTGAGGATTTCTGTTGAGACGAATGAACAGACCCGCACGGTAGACACTGAGTTGATAAGGGCCGGTACCTACCGGCAGACGGTCCATCATTTCCTGATGTCCGCTCGCCGTCAGTTGATCTGCATACTCTTTGGACAGCACCGGGGCATAATGGGTGGCAATATGCCACAGGAACGAGGCATCGGGATTGGCCAGCCGGAACTCGACCCTGTAGTTGTCCAGTTTTTTGATACTCACGACACTGTCCGCAAATTGCAGACTGTCAAAATAAGGGTAATTGCCGCCGCCGACGTCATGCCATGGACTACTGCGATCGAACATTCGCGAAAAGCTAAACACCACATCATCGGCATTCATGGTTCTGTGTGGGGTAAACCAGGAGGTGGTCTGGAAATTCACACCATGACGCAGGTGGAAAATGTAAGTGGCACCGTTATCTCTGACTTCCCAGCTGTCAGCCAGTTCCGGTATCAGCCGGTAAGTATAGGGGTCCACAGCCAGCAGGCGATCGTATAACTGTGCAGCTAAGGTATCTACCGTCAGGCCACCACTGGCAAGTTGCGGATTAAAGGTATTCAGCACACCGTTGACACAATAGACAAAGCCACTTTGCCGGATATCGTGGTTAACCGCGGCGAAAGCTGAACTGAAACACAGGCTCAGTCCCAGGCTCAGTGCAGATAACATTTTCGACGCAGATAATATTTTCGACATAGTACTCAGGATGTTTTGTAGTTTACAGGCAGTGTATCTCAAACCCTGCGATGACCCCAAATTTGCTGAAACAACCCTGAAGTTTTTTCTACAGGATGACAACAAACTGTACAGATAAGGGGAGGCTGCCGCCACAACAGGCGACAGTCAACGTTCGGTGGGTATCTGATGTTTTTTAATTAATGCTCTCAGCTGATGATAGGTCAGACCCAAAGCTTCAGCAGCTTTACGCTGATGGTAGTGATGTTGCCGCAAACTTTTTTCGGTGATCAAATATTCCTGATGATTTTGCCATTCACGCAGATTCAGTGGCAGTGCAGGTAAAACAGGACTGCCGTGAATACTGCTTTCCGGAACAGCGGTAGCAGGAGAGTCAGGTGTAAAATCCGGACGGAATGGATTGAAGATGATCTTGTCTAGCATTTCATCACTGTTGTTGTGCCGGTAGACTGAACGTTCAATCACGTTTTTTAGTTCCCTGACATTGCCCGGCCAATGCCATGCCAGCAGTTGGCGGCGTGCTTTCTCGCTAAAGCCCGGGAACAGTGGTAATTCCAGCTCGCGGCACATGTGGATGGCAAAATGTTCGCCCATCACCAGAATATCTGACTGACGTTCACGTAACGGAGGAATATTTACCACATCGAACGCCAGACGGTCGAGTAAGTCGGCGCGAAACTTCCCCCGGGCCGCCAGATCTGGCAGATCCTCATTAGTCGCGCATACCAGGCGAACATTTACCTGCAGAGACTGGTTACCACCGACACGTTCCAGTTGACCATACTCAATCACTCTCAGGAGTTTTTCCTGAACAATCATCGGTGCTGTTGCCAGTTCATCCAGGAACAGAGTACCGCCGTCTGCCCGCTCAAACCGGCCCAGGTGGCGTTTTTGTGCGCCGGTAAATGCACCGGCTTCGTGGCCAAATAACTCTGAATCCAGCAGGTTATCATTCAGTGCTGCACAATTCAGCGAGATAAATGGCCCCTGCCAGCGTGAAGAGAGATAATGCAGACGACTGGCAATCAACTCTTTACCGGTGCCTCGTTCACCGATCACCAGTACCGGTTTATCAAGTGGCGCCAGTGCCGAAACCTGCTCAAGCATCTCAAGAAAATTATTTGATTCACCTAACAGATTATCCTGACGCTCATTCATGATGAAATTAACCACTTAGTAATGAATATAACCATTTTACGCGAACAATCCTGTAGGGCAATGATATTAATTTCCTATAAAACAATAAGATAAAAAACTGGCACGCTGGTTGCAATAACCTGTGCGAGTGATTTTATTATCCCGGCTAAAACGCCGGCTGATTTCAGGAGATATAGCATGGGTATTTTTTCTCGTTTTACTGACATCGTGAATGCCAACATTAATTCACTGCTGGAGCGGGCTGAAGATCCACAGAAACTGGTTCGCCTGATGATTCAGGAAATGGAAGATACACTGGTCGAGGTTCGTACCACGTCGGCCCGTGCGCTGGCGGAAAAGAAACAACTGACTCGTCGGGCAGAGCAGTCAGCGGCTCAGGCGGTGGAGTGGCAGGAAAAAGCTGAACTGGCTATCCGTAAAGATAAAGAAGACCTTGCGCGCGCGGCATTACTTGAAAAACAGAAACTGGATGCTTTAACTGTTTCTCTGCATCAGGAAATTGCCCAGACCGACGATACTCTGGATCGTATGAAAGGGGAAATCACCGAACTGGAAAACAAACTGACAGAAACCCGCGCACGTCAGCAGGCGCTGACACTGCGCCATCAGGCGGCCTCTGCTTCACGCGATGTTCGTCGTCAGTTGGATAACGGAAAAATCGACCAGGCGATGGCCCGTTTTGAGTCTTTTGAACGTCGTATCGACCATATGGAAGCGGAAGCAGAAAGCCAGCGCTTTGGTAAGCCTCAGACGCTTGACCAGCAGTTTGCCAGCCTGAAAGCCGACGATGATATTAGTCAGCAACTGGCCGCATTGAAAGAAAAAATGCAGCGTAATGACGGACAATAAGCTCCGTCACCCCTTCAGGCTGAACCGCGACTCAGGTAAGGAGAGTTCATGAGCGCAATGATACTTTTTATGATCCCGCTGACAATATTTGTACTGTTTGTGGCACCGATCTGGCTGTGGCTGCACTACAGCAACAAAAACAGTAACGGCAGCCAATTGTCGCCCCAGGAAATGCAGCGCCTGCAGCAGCTAACAGTGGATGCACGGCGGATGCAGGAGCGAATCCGGTCCCTGGAAGCGATACTGGATGCAGAAAATTCACAGTGGAGACAACAGCAATGAACCAGCAGCCTGTAACTTCCCGCCGGTTATGGCGTGATCCGCAGAACGGTAAACTAATGGGCGTGTGCGCAGGGATGGCAGAATATCTTAATGTACCCGTCAATCTGATTCGTATAATGGTGGTGATTTCGCTGTTTATCGGACTGTTTTTTATTACGGTAGTGGTTTATTTCGCTCTTGGTTTTTTTCTCGACAAAAAACCACTTACTGCAGAAAACGCAGAGGATAGCCCGACTGCTACTGAACTGCTGAATCAGCTGGAACAGCAGATGCAGCAGGGCGAACAGCGGGTCAGAGAAATTGAACGCTATGTCACCTCAGAAACTTTTTCGGTACGTAGCCGGTTCAGGCAGTTATAGGTAGCCATAGGTAATTTCCGTCGGAGGTGAGTTATGAAATATCAGCAGTCGCAGGGCAGATGGCAACGCCTGATGCCAGCATTACTTTCGGTGGTCAAATTTATCATTCTTACAGTGATCAGCCGGACACCGGCGGGGATTAGCGCCAGAGTACTGAACCGGGTTGCCCGGAAACCATTACGTATCGCGCTGGCACTGGTGCTTGAACCGGCGTTGTCTGCAATAATGAAGAAATTGTCGTCGCGTCTGTTCAGGGAGAAACATGAAGAAGCTGCAAAATGAGATAGTTTCGCTGGTGAACCGTGGGGCGGATAAACATCTGCGGCTGGCGGTGACCGGACTCAGCCGCAGTGGCAAAACAGCATTTATCACCTCACTGGTGAACCAGTTACTTAATATCCATAATGGCGCCCGGTTGCCGTTATTTTCAGTCGTCAGAGAAGAGCGGTTGCTGGGGGTTAAACGTATTCCGCAACGGGATATGGGAATTGCACGGTTCAATTATGACAGCGGACTGGCGCAGCTTTATCAGCAACCTCCGGAATGGCCGACGCCGACCCGCGGCATCAGCGAAATGCGTCTGGCACTGCGGTATCGCTCACAGGACTCATTGCTGCGTTACTTCAAAGACACTTCGACTCTCTATCTTGAAATTATTGATTATCCGGGCGAATGGCTGCTGGATTTACCGATGCTTGGCCAGGATTACCTGAACTGGTCGCAACAAATGATTGATCTGTTGCAAGGTGAACGGGGAGAACGTGCCGCCCACTGGCGCAAACTGGCCGCAGGACTGGAGCCGGGAACTGTTGCTGATGAGCAGCAACTGGCCGACATCTCCGCCGCATGGACCGCTTATCTGCATGACTGCAAGGAGAGCGGTATGCATTTTATTCAGCCGGGCCGTTGTGTGATGCCTGGTGATATGGCCGGAGCCCCTGCATTACAATTTTTTCCGTGGCCATTCGTTGATGAAGCCTCCCTTGCCGGACTTAACAAAACGGATAAACACTCTGCCTTTGGCATGTTACAGGCCCGTTATGACTATTACTGCCAGCATGTCGTCAGACGATTCTATAAAGACTACTTTGTGAAATTCGACCGGCAAATTGTGCTCGTCGATTGTCTGCAACCACTGAACAGTGGGCCGCAATCATTTAATGATATGCGACTGGCATTAACTCAACTGATGCAAAGTTTCCATTACGGACAGCGAACACTGTTACGACGACTGTTTTCGCCGGTGATTGATAAGTTATTATTTGCGGCCAGTAAAGCGGATCATATCACTCATGATCAGCATGTAAATCTGGTGTCTCTGCTTCAGCAAATGGTTCAGGATGCCTGGCAGAATGCCGCCTTCGAAGGAATCAAAATAGACTGTCTGGGGCTGTCGGCCATTAAGGCAACAGAATCAGGTAATATCAACCATCAGCAACAAGTATTACCTGCGTTACGGGGTCACCGGTTAGCGGACGGTCAGCCTCTGACCTTTTATCCCGGAGAGGTTCCCTCCAGATTGCCTGCTCCTGGATTCTGGCAAACCCAGGGATTTCGTTTTGAAGCGTTTCGTCCGGCAGAGATGGACATCGATGCGCCGTTGCCGCATATCCGTATGGACAGTGCGCTGGAATTTTTACTGGGAGATAAATTACGATGAGCGAACCGGCACCTATCAAACCGCGCGTTGATTTTAATGACTCCACCGGGAAGAGATCCGAGGAGCTGCGGCCAGCTCAACATTTTGATAATGACGACGTTTCCTTCACTGTATTGGCTCCACTCACTGATGTTCCCCCGGAAGGGGTAGCAGACGAAGAACCTGTGGTGGCAGCCTTACGCCCACGCCGGACGCTGTGGCAAAAAATACTCATGGCGGCGGTAGTGATATTTCTGGTCAGTGTCGCTGGTCAGACTGTCAACTGGCTGATCAGTGCCTGGCAAACCCGACAGTGGGCTGAGCTGGGCGCCGCTACGGCACTCGGTCTGGTCATCGTGGCTGGACTCGGGAGCCTGGCGGTTGAATGGCGACGGTTATTTGTATTGCGTCACAGGGCTCAGGAGCGTGATGAGGCTCAGGAATTACTCAGCAGTCATGGGAACGGAAAAGCCAGAGCTTTTTGTGAAAATTTGGCAGCACGGGCGGGAATTGATGCCTCTCATCCGGCATATCGCCGCTGGCAGGCCGAGTTACAGGACTCCCATAATGATCGGGAAGTGATGGTGTTATATGCGGCCAGAGTGCAGCCTGTGGCCGATAAACAGGCCAGGGCCAAAATCAGCCGTTATGCTGCTGAATCGACATTAATGATTGCCGTCAGTCCACTGGCAATGGTGGATATGGCGTTCATAGCCTGGCGTAATATCAGGATGATTAATCAGATTGCCCGTATCTATGGAATTGAGCTGGGTTATTTCAGCCGCTTACGGCTGTTCCGTGGGGTGCTGTTTAATATTGCTTTTGCCGGAGCCAGCGAGTTAGTGCGTGAAGTGGGGCTGGACTGGATGTCTCAGGACATTATGGCCAGGTTATCGGCCCGGGCTGCTCAGGGGATCGGTGCAGGGCTGCTCACCGCCCGGCTGGGTATTAAAGCGATGGAACTCTGTCGTCCGTTACCCTGGTTGAATGACGATAAACCCCGGCTGGCGGATTTTCGCAGTGAGCTACTGATACAGTTGCGTGAATCGATGAAAAAGAAAACCACCACAGCTTCAAAAGCGGATAAACCTGTCGATCATTAACTGAGATATCACGTCAATTAAATGATACAACTCCGGCCGGGTCTGGCCGGAGGAGCTGCATTGCTGTCAACTTTTCATGACAGGGTATCTTCTGCTGTGCTGGCTACCGGGTTATTATGACAAAATAATGTCATTGCCGGGAAAAGACTGATGCGCCTCGAAATAGTATGTAAAGACAGGTTAGGGCTGGTACGTGAACTGCTCGATCTGCTGGTCACCAGAAAAATTGATTTGTACGGCATTGAGATCCTTGCGCTGGAACGACTGTATCTGCGTTTTAGCCCGATTCCCTTCGATGAGTTTAGTTCTCTGATGGCAGAAATACGTCGCACACCCGGGGTTACGGATGTCAGGACAGTCACTGATATGCCTTCAGAACGAGAAAACCGTGTACTTAATTCATTGCTGGTGGCAATGCCGGAACCGGTACTTTCAGTCGATCTAAAAGGGCGGATTGAACTGGCGAACCCTGCTGCGTTAAGTCTGTTTGGCCAGGATGAGAAAAAAATCCGCCACCATAATATCAGCCAGCTGATTGAGGATTTTCGTTTCCCTCAGGTAAGTGAAGGTGACGTTGTCACGTCTCTGGCGCAGTGTGTGGTGATCCATGGGCGTGATTTCCTGATGGAATTGATACCTATCTATTTGCCGGATAACCAGGAACAACAGGTTTCGCCGGTAGGTGCCATGATCATGCTGAAATCCACTGCCCGGATGGGACATCAGTTGCAAAATCTCAATAGCTCTGACGATTCTGGCTTTGCGCATATTGTCGCCGTCAGTCCGGGGATGCGACAGCTGGTGAATCAGGCAAAAAAACTGGCGATGCATGATGCCCCGCTGCTCATTATTGGTGAAACCGGTACCGGCAAAGACGTACTTGCCAGGGCCTGCCATATGCGGAGTAAGCGTAGTGCTAAGCCCTTCCTGGCACTGAATTGTGCGTCACTGCCTGATGATGTGGCCGAAAGCGAATTGTTTGGTCATGCTGCCGGAGCGTACCCTAATGCATTAGAAAATAAGAAAGGATTTTTTGAGCAGGCCAGCGGCGGGTCGGTACTGCTGGATGAAATTGGAGAAATGTCTCCCAGAATGCAAACCAAATTGCTGCGGTTCCTCAATGACGGCACATTCCGTCGGGTCGGTGAAGAACACGAGGTTCATGTTGACGTACGGGTGATTTGTGCCACTCAGAAAAATTTACAGGAGTTGGTCACTCGCGGGGAGTTTCGTGAAGATTTGTTTTACCGTCTTAACGTGCTGACGCTGAATCTGCCTGCCTTACGGGAACATCCTCAGGATATTCTGCCGTTGACAGAAATGTTTGTTGCCCGTTTCTCCGATGAACAGGGTATTCGTTGTCCGGCAATTTCACCACAGCTGCCGGCCTTTTTGGGGCGATACAGTTGGCCGGGAAATGTCAGACAGTTAAAAAATATTCTGTACCGTGCTATGACCCAACTGGAAGGTGAAGAGCTGCAACCTAAAGATATCGTGCTACCCGAACAGTACATTGCTGACCTGACCCGGGATGATAATCTTGAAGGCTCACTGGATGATATTACCAGCCGCTATGAACGTGCGGTATTGACCCGTTTATATGACCACTATCCGAGCACCCGGAAACTGGCGAAACGCCTTGGGGTGTCTCATACCGCGATTGCAAATAAACTGCGGGAGTATGGGCTGAATAATAAGAAGGGGGCAACGGCAGAAGAAGAATCATCCTGACCGACACCGTTACAGGTCCGGGAAATTCACCCGGACCTTAATCCGGTTACTTCAGTACTGCCAGCGCAGCATCGTAGTCAGGTTCGTGAGCAATTTCTGAAACCAGTTCAGCATGCAGTACGGTATTGTTTTCATCCAGAACCAGCACAGCACGCGCAGTCAGTGCTTTCAGCGGGCCTTGTTCAATTTCGACACCATAATCCTGTTTGAAATTGCTGCCGCGCAGTGTCGACAGGGTAATCACATTGTCGAGACCATCGGCACCACAAAAACGGCTCTGCGCAAATGGCAGGTCAGCGGAGATACATAACACCACCGTATCGGCCAGCTGTGAGGCCAGTTGGTTAAATTTACGTACTGATGTTGCACAGGTACTGGTATCAATACTTGGGAAAATATTCAGGACCTTTCGTTTTCCGGCATAATCGCCAAGAGAAACTTCACTCAGATCTTTTGCCAGTAAGGTGAAGTCAGGGGCAGTTTCACCGGTAGCCGGAAACTGGCCGGCGACTGCAACAGGCTGGCCTTTAAAGTTAACTGTCTGAGACATTTGCTGTTCCTTTTAATCATAAGTAATTTACTGTTACTCTGTTGGTTAAGATAACAGTGCAAGTGACCGGTTAATTTATCCCATATTTTGCTCTGTTTTACGAGTCAGGCTCACAGAAAACCGGACAAAATACCGTTCCTGTTCACCTCAGCTATCGTAAAACCACAGGCACAGAGATGCACAGGAAATTTCCAATTCCCGGCCGATACCCGCTGTATGGAACGCGGCGGTAGAGTAAGGAGCATGAGCAGACATTATCGTCAACGCAGACGGAACAGGGAGAGTATGATGGTTTATCCGATAAGTTCGATTCTACTGGCACTGGCGGTGATCATGTCAGCCCCGGTAAAGGCGGTCGATATTTCTGAGGGCTCGAGGCCGCCCGACCGTCAGGTGGTGGTCCGGCAGGTGACCTCTTTGCCTTCGACATTTGATCCGTTGAAACATACTCAACCTGAAGATGCTCCGTGGTTGCAGGATTTGTTCGAGGGACTAACCCGGGTGGACCCTCAGGGAAATATCCTTCCCGGGGTTGCTGTCAGTTGGGGCAGTAACGATAACCGGAACTGGATTTTCACGCTTAGAAAAAATGCCCGCTGGTCAGACGGAACCCCTGTCACCGCAGATGATTTTGTTCACGGCTGGCAACGGCTGGCCGAGACAGACACCGCATCCCTGTATAAAACTTATCTGCAGCAAAGCGGGGTGAAAAACGCACAACAAGTGATTCGTGGTGAGTTGCCACCTCAGGCATTGGGGATCACCGCCATAGATAGTACTCATCTGAAAATCACCCTGGCACGGCCGCTGGCCTATTTTCCTGTAATGACCGCACATCCGGCATTTTATCCACAAAAACACCGTAACCAGAGTGGCCATTGGTGGGACAACGGACAAACTCAACTATTTAATGGTGCCTGGATGTTGTCCGGCCACAGCCAGCCACACTCCATCGACCTCACTCCTAACCCTTATTATTACAACGCAGCAGGGACAGTGCTCACTAAAGTGACCTATATTGAAATAAAGAATGATCCGGAATTATTCCGGCGTTACGCTCTGGGAAATGTTCACATTTCTGCTCCACTGAAACTGCACCAACCAGTGAACGAACCCTTCAAAAATCATATCGTGAGTTCCCCACGTCTCGCCAACTGGCTGTTGGTGTTTGACCAGGTAAATGGCCCAACGACTGATGTGCGGGTGAGAAAAGCGTTATCCTGGAGTATTGACAGGAAAGCGATTGTTGCCAGTATTTTGCAAAACAGGGCGATAGTTGCCTGGCAAATGACGCCTGCGTCGACTGGAAATTTTACACCGCAATTATTATCTGCTGAACAGCATACGTTACAGGAAAGAATAACTCAGGCCAAATCGCTACTGTTGTCGGCGGGTTATGGGCCATCCCGGCCGCTAAGCCTGACTTTCAGCTACCGTGATGCCGGCGATGAGCCGCAGGTTGTCCATGCCATTGCTGCCATGTGGCAAAAGCAGCTTCATGCACAAATCATTCTGAAACCACTCTCGCCAGGTCAGCCACCTGAGCCGGTCGCTAATGTAACAGGCGCGACAGTTCTGGCTGAGTTTAATCATCCTGCAGCATTTCTTAATCCACTGACCACCGCACACCCACAAAATATCAGTAAATTCAGTAATAAACAGTACGACTCTCTGATCCGCAGAGCGGAACAGGAGTCTTCTGATCAACTCAGAAACCAGGACTATAATCAGGCAGAACATCTCATTGCCGAACAGGTGCCAGTGGCACCGGTATATCAGTATGCCACGCAGCGGCTGGTTGCTCCTGAACTTCAGGGGTATCAGGAGAAAAATCCACAAGGGCTTTACTACAGCCGTGAATTGTGGATGGGGCTGCCGGCTGAGTAAAGTGTGGTGGCATTTTAAAATATCATGTTGATTTAAATGATTATTACCTTAATTATGTACTAACCGCTGAAATGCGCCTTTACGTTTTAACCACCTTAATTGTTAAGCAATCCACTACAATACAGTTTTATGAAATTGGTCAGAATGACGTAAGGGGAAATTGTGAGCATTATTGACGGTAAAGAACTGCATATCCCGGATGCGATTATTTCCTGTCAGTTGGATGGGCAGGGAGGTATGTTGCCGATCAGTGACAATGAGATGGTGAATTGCGAACGTCCGTGTTGGCTGCACTTAAATTATGCTCAGCAGGGAAGTGCGGAATGGCTGCAGGCTACCCCATTGATCCCGGATTCTGTCCGCGATGCTCTGGCGGGAGAGAGTATGCGCCCAAGGGTCAGTAAGCTGGCCGACGGTTTTATGATCACTCTGCGCAGTATTAATTTTAATCATGATTCAAGACCAGATGAACTGGTAGCGGTCAGAATCTTTATCAATGACCGGCTGATTGTCTCCACCAGGCAGCGTAAGGTGGCGGCAGTCGAAGATGTCTGGTCGAATCTTAAAAACAATGTAGGGCCGGATAATGCCGGTGACTGGTTGGTTGAGTTTTGCGACTCTCTGACTGATCATATCAGTGAATTTATTGAAGATTTGCACGATAAAATTATCGATATGGAAGACGGGCTGTTGACAGGAAAGACCCCACAGCGCGGTCAGATGGCGCTCTTGCGTAAGCAACTTATTGTTATGCGACGGTATATGGCGCCACAACGGGATGTGCTGGCGCGAATTGCCAGTGAAAAATTCCAGTGGATGGATGATGCTCAGCGCCGGCTGATGCAGGATATCTCTGAAAGGTTGGGAAGGGGGCTGGAAGATTTGGATGCCAGTGTTGCCCGCACCGCAGTGCTTAATGATGAAATTGACTCACAACGCGCCGAAGCAATGAACCGTCGGACCTATATTATGTCGTTACTGGCAATGGTCTTTTTACCCGCCACATTTCTGACCGGATTGTTTGGGGTAAACCTGGGAGGCATTCCCGGGGGACAGTGGCATTACGGATTTTCGGTATTCTGTGGGGTTCTGGTGGTTATCGCTGTGGGTATCACCTGGTGGCTGAAAGATCGTAAATGGCTGTAACGAATGATGTGGAAATAACCGGAAAAAATATGATCTTAATCAACTCATCACCGTGCCAGATAGCAGATACTTCTTTCCGCAGGTGAATGCAACGTCAAGCGATGGGCGTTGTGCTCCACATTGTCTTACTTTTGAATTACTGCATAGCACATTTAATTCTTATGACCCCGGCGTTTCTGACGCCGGTTTTTTTTGCTGAATATCCCGGCCCCCTTTCTGCGTTCGGCCCTGACGGTCGTTTACCCTCCTTTTCTGCTCAAATGCTTTCTGTCACTGCCTCTGATAAGGAGATTTCCCCGTTGAGGAAAAATCCGTATAATCCGCTGCTATGCAGGCATCTAACCAGGAAATATACTGCCGGTCTCTCCGGCGATGTGAACAGAAGCTATGATTCAGACAGATACCAGAAAAGAAACGCTCGAATTCAATAAACTTCAGAAACGTCTTCGTCGCAATGTAGGTAACGCGATTACGGATTATCAGATGATAGAAGACAATGATGTTGTGATGGCCTGCATGAGCGGCGGCAAAGATTCATTTGCAATGTTAGATATTCTGCTGAGCCTACAGAAGGTTGCCCCGATCAAATTCGAGGTGATTGCCGTCAACCTCGATCAGAAACAACCGGGCTTTCCTGAACACATTTTACCGGACTACTTTGAACGACTCGATATTCCGTATTATATCGTCGATAAAGATACCTACTCGGTGGTTAAAGAGAAAATCCCTGAAGGTAAAACGACCTGCGGACTGTGTTCAAGACTGCGTCGCGGCACCTTGTACTCGTTTGCTGAAAAAATTGGCGCAACCAAAATTGCGCTGGGTCACCATATGGATGATATTGTCGAGACACTGTTTCTGAACATGTTCCACGGTGCACGGATGAAAGCCATGCCACCAAAATTACGTTCAGACGACGGCCGCAATGTAGTTATCCGGCCATTAACTTATTGCCGTGAAAAAGACCTGATTAGTTTTGCTGAGCAGAAAGATTTCCCGATTATTCCGTGTAATCTTTGTGGGTCTCAGGAAAACCTGCAACGTCAGTCGATTAAATCGATGCTGACTGAGTGGGATAAAAAAGAACCTGGCCGGGTGGAAAGCGTGTTTAAGTCGCTGCAAAATGTCAGTCCAAGCCAGTTAGCAGACCGTGAACTGTTCGACTTTGAAAATCTGCCGCTAGACAGGCAGGGCGAGCGTGAAGCTTACGCATTTACTGAAGCGACAGTTTCTTCTACCAATATTGATGAGTCGCTGTATATCAATGTGACTAATATTTGACCTCTTTTTAACCGCTTTTTACGTTTTTCTGCGGTGCAAATTGCCGCAGAGAAATATTTTATCGTTGCAATTAACACTGGTTTATTGCGATTTTTATCGCTGATAAAAGAGTGCAAATATTATCCTGGATAATTCTGCTGGCAATTTTCGCCGGAATAAATCGTAAATTCATGTAACAGCTGTCGACGGAATACAGTGTGCTGACATATTCTGTGTTGCGAACTGTCCAAATCCCCGGAGCCCGATCGATGAAAATAGCCACGATATTGCTGGTCACTGCCACTGTGTTTCTTTCTGCCTGCAGTAGTAATAACGATAATAATGAGCCGCCACAGCAGGCAACAGCAGCGCATATTCAGCCCGTGGTGATGTCTTCTTTAGCGGAAACTAATTGTGCCGGTGCCGGCGGTATCCTGGCATATTCCCGTCAACTGGATGGCAGTCGAATTGGTATGTGTCAGTTGGCAAACGGAAAACGTTGCAGCGAAAACGCATTGATCAGTGGTAACTGCGCCCGTTAAACGAGCACAGTACCCGGTATTTAGCAGGCGGTACGGGTGTTAAATGTCGGCCGACACCTGATTATTACAGCTTTGCCCTTGTGCTAATTGCTGAAGATTGTTCAGAGTGACCTGAGCGATGGCGCTCAGGGCTTCAGTGGTCAGAAAAGCCTGATGGCCTGTAAATAACACGTTATGACAGGATGAAAGTCTGCGGAATATATCGTCCTGAATAACATCGTTGGATTTGTCCTCAAAAAACAGGTCCCGTTCGTTTTCATAAACGTCCATCCCCAGTGCACCGATTTTTTGTTGTTTCAGCGCTTCAATAGCGGCCTGAGAATCAATCAGACCACCGCGACTGGTGTTAATAATCATCACACCGTCTTTCATGCGGGAAAATGCCGCAGCATCCAGCAGATGATGATTGGCAGAATTTAACGGGCAATGCAGGGAAATAATATCTGACTGCTCTAAGAGAGTCGGAATATCGGTATATTCTACCTGTAAATCCAGAGCCTGCTGTGCCGGGTATGGATCACTGGCCAGCAATCGCATGCCAAAACCCTTCAGAATTCTCAAGGTTGCCAGCCCAATTTTGCCGGTCCCGATAATTCCAGCCGTCTTCCCATGCATCGTAAATCCGGTCAAACCCTCCAGAGAAAAATTGGCATCACGCGTTCTCTGATATGCGCGATGTATCCGCCGGTTCAGCGTCATCATTAGACCAACAGCATGTTCCGCGACGGCTTCAGGGGAATATGCAGGGACCCTGACCACACGGATCCCTGCAGCGGCGGCAGCCTGTAAATCAACATTATCAAAGCCGGCACAGCGTAAGGCGATGTAACGGACACCCAGCGACGCCAGTTCATGAACAACTTCCGCTGTACACTCATCATTAACAAAAATGCAAATAGCTTCGAAACCTGCGGCATTTTTTGCAGTATGACGGTTAAGTTTAAAATCATAGAAAGTTAATGAAAATCCGAAAGAGAGATTAATCCGTTGCAGTGAATGCTGATCATAATTTTTTGTACTGTAAATAGCGATGTTCATGGATGGACTCCGAAAAACTTTACAGGGATCTGAGCATGATAATAGCGCTTAGTGATAATTTTACCTAAACTAGTGGCGTAAAGAGTGTCTGTACTTAAACGTTACGGATGCCATGGAAAGCGCTTAGCCTGACACAGGATTTTCAACTATTTATGAAAGGTAAAGCAACAGGCCTGCTGGTTGCTGTGTCCGTGTTACTGCTGCTCCTTTGCGTCGCAGTATGGACAGTTAACGTATGGTTGCCACGTCTGGCGGGACTCTGGCTGCCGAAAGGGGTTACGCTGGAGTTGCGTGGACATCTTCGTCCCGGGTTTACAGACCTGAAACTTCCCGATGTTATAGTATATGCAGGTGACTGCGAAGCCGCAGTACTGCGGGAACCCTATTTGGGCTATCAGCAACAGATATGGCAGATAACCGCTGAGCAGGTTCGCCTTGATCCCCGGTGTCTGGAGAAAATCTCTGGTTCCCCGTCCCAAACTTCTCCGGCAATGACATTGGCCCGGTGGCAATCCCTGTTGCCGGCGTTTCAGATTAAGATAGGCAAGTTGGAGCTACTTCCCTGGCCGCAATATTCTGCCAGTGTGAATTTGCGCAATCAGCAGGGCAAACAAACCCTTCAGGTTCGAGGTGAAGAGCTTAGCCTGGACGCGGATCTGGAAAAGCAGCAGTTTCTGCTACGACAGCTTTCGATGACAGTACCGGGCTTGCCTCAGCCACTGGATATTTCCGGCAGTATAACGCTGGCCAAATTAACTGATGCACTGCCACTGCAGGGGACGTTGCAGGGGCGGCTGTCAATGGCTGACGTTCCCCTTATCCTGGCATTTCACTGGCAACAGCAGGATGGTGAACTGACAGTGACAACGCCTGGACAGTCGCGTCCGCTTCTCAGCCTGCCGTGGACCGTTACTCCACAGACTGTAGATATACGTCGGGGTCAATGGTTCTGGCCGTTTGCCGGACAGCCATTACAGGGTGGGTTGGCAGTGTCTGCAGAAAACTGGGCTTCCGGTCTGGATAATATGCGATTAAGCGGGCGGATGAATGTTCTGACCACGGGCCGTGGAGGTAAAGGTAACGCTGTGTTAAGTTTTGGCCCGGGCAAATTGTCGCTTACAGAGAATGATTTACCACTCAGACTGACCGGCACAGCCAGTACCGATCGGTTGCAGTTTTTTGCCAGCCTGCCCGCACGTTTAACCGGTCCCTTGCTGGTACCGGAAGTGCATTTTCTGAGTGGAGCGTTACTGCGGCTACGCGGGAGGATTCTCGATACGTTACAGGTCGATGAAGCACGCTGGCCACTGGCGGGGGTCCGGATGACCCCACAAGGTGTTAGCGGGCCACTCCAGGCAATACTTAAACTGCATGAACCTGTCTATGGGCATTACCGTTTGCAATTATCCGGTAAAGCTGAACAGTTCTGGCCGGATAACGGACGCTGGGCATGGCGTTACTGGGGAAATGGGTACCTGAGGCCACTCCAGGCACGATGGGATATCCGTGGACAAGGACAGTGGGAAAACAAGCTCATTACCGTGCAGACCCTGTCTACCGGGCTGGACCGGATTAAATATGCGGATATTACTTCAGAATCTCCCCGGCTGGTACTTAGCCAGCCTCTCCAATGGTCACGGGACGTTGTGGCGCCGTCATTTGACGGAAAGTTTTTGCTTACCACCGGAAACTCACGCTTTAGCTATGGTGGCTCACTGGCGGCAGGACAGTTACCTGTGACTATACATGGCCTGAGTCCGGATAATTTTCAGTACCAGGCACAACTCACTGCCGGGGATGCCGGTCCTTTGATTTCGCGGGGCCGCTGGGATGGTCAACGATTACGTGGTCAAATCTGGTGGCCGTCTCAGCCATTGCAGGTATTCCAGTCACTGGCTAAGCCAACCCTGAAAATGAAACTGACCGGCGGGACGCTCCGT
>Ga0157363_1000539_pt1 | contig 29088 bp, 6 predicted proteins | sample AttsexASBM1_FD_111477 | JGI IMG/M metagenome (GOLD analysis project Ga0157363, IMG submission 111477) | Fungus gardens microbial communities from leaf cutter ant in Ribeirão Preto, State of São Paulo, Brazil - Atta sexdens ASBM1 | ecosystem: Host-associated > Fungi > Mycelium > Unclassified ... | reverse complement strand
TCTTGCCTTAATCGGCCGGATCAGTGATCGGTCTTGCTTTAGTTGGTCGGATCAGTCCCGATCTTGCCATATAACTAAATAAATACTTAACGAAAAGTAACTTTATTATAGTATTTATTTTGGAAAGCTCCCGAGATAAGCTACAAGAATAATAAATAATACGTAATAAAAAATAAGGGTTTCCGTTTAAAAAAATATTAATGATCTGGACCTGATTTTGACAAGGTCACTCAAGGTCAAGTCCACATTTCCGTCATGTGTCCCCCTTCAAGCCATGCAACTTTCGTTCAAAAAATTTTTCAATAAAATCATCGATTCCTGAGATAATCGACCATATCACTTAAAATGACCGTGTATATATTTTATATATGTATGTATATGGTTCGAACTTTATATATGTATGTACATGGTTCGAACTTCACCAACAGCTATATTGCTTCTATATTATAAAACGATCTCCAATTTACTTAACAAATATCAAGATAACATTATATGTAAAAATGAGCCGCAAACTAGTATAAAAAATACGACAACACGAGAAAAATATCCGGGCATTCCAGAATTTAAACCGAGGTCTGGTTATCCATATTGGTAGATTTTCATCCTGCCACTGAACCACACAACCCTGACGCTGATAGTTTCTCTGTTGTGCCTATTTCATCTAAATTTCTTACACAGAGAAGCGAGCGGTAAGAGAAAGTCAATGGGCGCGTTCAAGTGAATAAAGCGACTAGGTCTGCTTGCAATTAAACATGATTGATTGAATCCATAGGTAAGAATTAGTCATGCTCATTCGCTCGGCAAGCGAATGCCTTCGTCGGTTTGAACTCAATCAAAGTAACATCATGTTCTTCCCTTTCTTCGTCGTCCCTAACCATAAACGTACATTATCTGCTAAAAAGTTTCCGTGAAAAATTAGATGTTGTAATTTCAAAATTGTTTGCACATATATATGTACAGAAATCTGCAGTATAATATTTGTCAATGTGTTACAAAATAAATGTTTCATATGTTTATGGAATATTATAAAATTGATGTTTCAGGATTATTGCAAATAGCATTGTTGTAATGTCATCAAATGTTATAAACCAAATCTCCAAATGAAATGTTTATGGAATATTTTAAAATATATGTAAAATATATGAACGTAGCAAATGTGACATTGTTGTAGTGTTTTTGAACGTTACAAACAAAACATCCCAAATGAAACATTCCTTGTTAAATATTTCTTTTTAATAAATATAAAATTATTGAAATAATACCCAAGATGTAACATTATTGAAACGCCACGTGAATGTTACAATTTGAAATATTATTCATGAAATATTTTATGAAATATTTTTATGTAACATTTCAAATTTATAGTATTTGTATACAGTTGCTTGTATACAGTTCTCTGCATGTTTTATGTTTAGTGGGAAATATTATAAACTGGTATACCATATTCTAAAATGCACACACGACAAAATTATTATAAAAAAAAAACATTTTCACCTAAATTAGAGAATTAATTTTTATAATGCTCTCAAACGGTCATTCAGGAAGCTGTACCATACGCGTCTTGCATGCTTGATCTCTACAATCATATGAGAACTGCTATTTCGATGATTGATAAACTTTGAATGTTAAGGGATGTACAACTGTGACATATCTGCTAATAGATAATTGTTAAAAAAATGGTTCACTTCACGAGATAAACATCTTTTTTTCCTGCCAGATTCTTTCGTTTCCTACAAAAACATATAATGAGCATAATTTTATCAATATTTGAATTGAGAACTCATCATCATCAGGATTTATTTCACACAAAACATTAAATTATCTTTGTTAAAACAAGAAAAATTTTATTTCACGAATGAATTATTATAAAATCGCGATTCACGAATTAAAAAATTTTTTTCGATTGAAAAGAATAAAACTCACTTTCTTTCAATATCTTATATTATGGACAAAAATGAATTTGAAGTTCTCAAACTGGATTGAAAGAATAAGAATTCATTATAAGTCATTTCAATCCTATATCATGGATTAAAATGAATTGGCTTATTTTTTCCGTAAAACTTTTTCGAGCGAAAGAAATAAGGATTTAATTCTGCGTCATGAATTAAAATGGATTCGAACATTGCTTATGAGTGGTTTCTAGTAAGGACACAGTCAGACACTGTGTGACAGTGAAATGTTTCATTTTTGTTTAAGACAAACAACAAGGATGATTCACTGTATCCTTGCTGAAAAGCACCATTTATTTGAATTGGATTAAAATAGATTTAAAAAATCAAGAATTTGGATTCAACAATAACTAAATGAATCTTCAATTCTTTTTCGGATACTGGGATATGTTATAATATCTTGAAGATGGAAGAATATATCGTCTATATATGAGATCAGATTTCTTTCGCGGCATTGTGCAACGGAAGGCGGCAATTATATATCGCTTATTTCTATGTTATTTCTGTTGCTATTCTTATTACTGTTGGTTCATATTGGATGCTTTCCATGATACAAGTCGAAATAAAGTTCCCAGCGAACGAGAATGGATTAAAATGGATTCAGATTTTTAGAAATACGGATTCATGAATGTTAAAATGAATCCTTTTCAATCCTGAATGCACTTTTATTCATTTATAAGAATTATATAAAACAAATATCTATTTCTTTTCAATCTTGAATTCTTTTTTTATTCATTTATAAGAATGGCATGGAGTATATTTCTATGCTTTCCAATATAAAAATAATATCGGCCATTTCAGCGTGCATTATGAATACTGATAAATTCAAAATTCTGAATAGGAAATGTAGTTTTTTAATTCAATTGAATAAAAAAGTTTTTCTTTTAATGGCTCATTTTCTTAAAATGGGCTATGAATACTATTCAAAATTGTGAGTAGAAAATCCATTGTTCATTTAAAAATGTACCACGAGTACTATTTTATTCAGAATTATGAATAAGAAATTTTTCGTTTTAAATTCAACTGAGTTAAAAAAAAGTTATAAAAAACATATCATGAATTCTACTTCTTTTAATAGAAATTTAAAAGAAACATTTAAAAGAAACATATAAAGAACTAAATGTAAATGTACAATAAACATATGTAAATTCCTTATTTTTAATTAATAAATTAATTGCTTTTATGTATATTTTATATTAATACGTTTCCTTTATTATACAATTAGCGTATGTTTTTTATATAAAAGTTTTAAAATAATAACTATATAATTTCATGTAATTACTACTTTAATTTATTTAAACTTTTACATGTAAAAATTTTTTATATGGAATTCAATTCATTTTTATGGATTTAAAATACGGATTCGGATGGATTGCAAATTTCCAATCCATTTCAATCCATTCTCGTTTGCTGGGTCGACACAAGTTGATATAAGCGTCGTTCTATTCTTCTTGACATTCAGAGTTCGAGTTACGCATGAAGCGCATGATGTATCATTTTATCTTTCTTTATTATTTGAACAACAAGGATAAATATATCTTGCGCTTTATGCATAATTCGGAATCTTAGAGAACGTTCCAGCAAACGAGAATAGATTATATTGGATAAACTCTTATAAATCAAGTTTTCAAATCTGTGTTATTCGCGAAAAAAGTATTGAATTTTATAGAGACTAAAACACTGAATCCGTTTTTATACGTTTAGATAAGTATAATAATGTGAACTCTGGATTCATATAGACTTAGAAATGAAATGGTAATCTGCGAAAGGGATTTATTTAGAAAGTATGCATCAAGATAATCATAAATATATGAATTATTTCTTCTCGAATGAGTTCTAGTATCTCAGTAAACAAGAATGGATTAAAATGAATTGAAATTTTTTTCTATCCGAATGCGTATTTTAAATAGCGAATACTTTTTTTTTTGGATTTAATTGGATTCAATTAGATTCAATTGGATGCAATTGAAAAATACATTTCTTATTCAAAATTTTGAATTGAACAGTATTCACAATGCACAGAAAAAGCTAATATTATTTTAGATTGAAAGGCATAAAGATATGTTTTATGCAATTCCTATAAATGAATATAAATGCATCTTTTCAGGATTGAAAATTTCATTTTAACATTCGTGAATCAATATTTCTGAAAATCTGAATTCATTTCAATCCATTCTCGTTTACTGAGACTATACACAAAGTATTAGGTATGGGAAAAAGTGGCATTTTTTAATCCATCTAACGAGAAAAACGCGAACTTTTTCCCATACCTAATATCCAGCAAACGAGAATGGATTGAAATGGATTGAAATGGATTTAAATTTTTAAAAATACAGATTCATAAATGCTAAACTAAATCTTTTTCAATTCTGAATTTTTATTCATTTATAGGAATTGCATAAAACATATCTCTATGCATTTCAATCTAAAAATAATATTAGCTTTTTCTGTTTTCATCGTGAATACTACTCAATTCAGAATTGTGAATATAAAATGCAGTTTTTTAATGTAATTGAATAAAAAAAGTTTTTATTTAAAAATAGACCATATATGCTATTTCAATTATTCAAAATTATAAGTAGGAGATTCTTCATTTTAATCCATTTTTCCTCATTTTAATCCAACTAAGTTAAAAAAAATTGTAACGTAAAAATAATTGAGTTGTGTTTTTTTGTTTCTTTTTCATTAGAAGTAAAATGAATGATCGATGTGAATACTCGCAAATCAAGTTGAACACAGTCTGAATATTAGGTTAATCACGACGCGCGACATCAGTCAAGTAAGATTACATTATTCAACACTTAGCCAATGTTGTCTCATAGTAAATTGTTTATACTTTATTATATTTGTTAAATGATGATATTTTTATTATATCTATATAATTTCATTATTAATTTAGCTGATTGTAATTGAAATAAAAAATGAATAACACAATTACCAATTAAAGAAATGGTATAGCGGGTAACGTAAAAGATTCATCATCCAAAGGTCTCAGGTTCGAATCCCATTAAGGTACGTTTTTTTTAATACCAATTTGAAGTAATTAATTTCAGATATAATTATTATTATTGTATAAATGTCTTAGGAATAAAACTTGTAATCTTTAAAAATTAATGTTTTTTTTTTCGAATATTAAACTATTAAACTGTCAGCTCGGATCCAATCCATTTCAATCCATTTTCATAGATTTAAAGTATGCATTAAACAAATTTTAATTCATTTTAATCCATTCTCGTTTGCTGGGTATACAACATTATGGATTCGCAACAGGATGATTGTCGGATATGATCCCAGATAATCTGCACTGTCGTGGCCAGAGTTATGTCTAGAAATTACCTTATCGCCATGGATCCAATGTTACACACTCTGTATATCACGCCGGAGTTTTTGTTTGGGAGAGGTAACGACTTATGTATCACCTCGGTGCATGCAACGATATTACTTGCCGAGATCGGACCTGATTAGCAGTTGATGTATTTTCTATCCCAGCAAATGAAAATGGATTGAAATTGATTGGAAATTTTCAATCCATCCGAATTTGTATTTTAAATCCATAAAAATGGATTGGACTCCATATAAAAAATACATATAAAAAGACATAAAAAATTTTTATACGTGTAAAAGTTTAAATAAAGTAATAATTATATGAACTTCTATAGTTATTATTATTTTAAAACTTTTATATTATATATACACATATAATACAAAAAATATACACTAGATGTAATAATGAAGGAAACATATCAATATAAAATATACATAAAAGCAATTAATTTATTAATTAAAAATAAGTAATTTATATACGTAACATTTATTGTACATATTTACGTAGTTCTTTTTATGTTTCTTTTAATTATTAAATGAAATAGAATTTATGATATATTTTTATGATTTTTATGATTTTTATATTTGTTTTAATTCAGTTGAATTTTTTTAAATCGATAAATTTCTTATTCATAATTCTGAATAAAGCAGCATTCGATTATGATGTATTTTTAAATGAAACAATGGATTGTCCGTTCACAATTTTGAATTGCATTCATAGTCCATTTTAAAAGAAAAACTTTTTTTAATTCAATTGGATTTCTTATTCAAAAAAACTGCATTTCTTATTTAAAATTTTGAATTGAATAATATTCACGATCTACACAAAATACTATAATATTATTTTTAGATAATTAAAGATTTTAAAAAACATAGAAATATATTCCATACCATTCCTATAAATGAATTAAAAATTCAGGATTAAAAAAGATTCGTTTTTAACATTCATAAATCCGTATTTTTGAAAATCTGAATACATTTTAATCCATTTTAATCCATTTCAATCCATTCAACCGGATTGGTCGTATGTTTCATTTCTATGCACATTGGATGAGATACAGAATAAATAACCAATCCATAATTACTGATTCAAGCGAATTACGAGTTGAAAAGAATTCAAAAAAATTCAAAAAAATTCAAAAACTTGATTCATCACTTCAATGAATAATTTTCAACATTTTTAAATAATTTCTCATAACAAAAATAAGGCGACATTTGTGTTGACTTGTGTTATAAAATGGAAAGCACTCAAATTGTGTCTAGGACTTCTTTTCCTCGAATTCTCTTCCTATTTGGCGCATAAATTAGTCTCACTTTTTTTGCTCGCACAGTGTCAAGTTGTCAGTATCAAGTTGAGTCTCCTCCTCTCTTACTCATGGGTAACAAATAAATTTATGCTTACCAGAACGCCGATATCCTTATTGCTAAGTATCTGCGAATACTCGATCACGGTCGATTGATTGAAATATACATATTCGGTGGCTAAGCTGTCGTTGAGCCACACCGCAAAACCATAACCGCTGTTGGATGATATACTGCTGCGCGACACGTTACGATTGCCGCCCGTAACAGTGATGTTAACACCATCCCCTTGATTGTACGCGATACGACTATCGGTGATGTTAACGTCCATCGCGCCACCTAACACGTGTACGCCTGCCACGTGATTGTTATCTGATACCGAGGTCTCGTGAATGTGCAAGGCGGATCTTAGCTTTTCCACGATGATACCACGACCATTATTACTCGTTATTGTACTACCGGTCACATTGAGATCATACGTTTTCTCTGTGGAAAAAGAAGAATGTTAAACATCTTTCATTAAAATAAAAATAAATAAATTAGGCTCACAGATAATAAATTAAATAAACAATTAAATGCCTAGAACATTTTATCTTTTATTTTTATAACTCTTTTATAAACTTGATAACTTAAAAATGGAGATCAATATAATCCAAAATAATGTGTAAATTCTTGTTAAACTTACTGTAGCCTGATGACACTCGCACAAACACGAGCGCGTTAGTTCGGGGTTCAGCTATGAACTTTATAAAAAGATTATGACCGGTTGAGGTCACGCTCTGCGGTAAAGTCCCGTTTCTGACTTTGACAGTAGCTAAAAGCCTCACTGTTCCATCATACACCTCTATGATGGCGCTATCGTTCTTATCGGTTTGCATTTGCAAAAAATGCACAGTCAGAACATAGCCTAATGTTGTGAAGATTTGCTGAATAATATTATTATCATTTATTAATACAATTATACAAAAATAGACTTTTTTTAGGACCTGAAAAACGAAGCGTTTTCTGTTATTTTTTCTTCACCGAAAACGAATCTGGCTATGGAATTGGCCTAATATGTTGTTTTCGAAAATTAAGGTTAAATGTACCAAAATTGACGTTTTTGGTCATATTACCATTTTTCGTGGCTAAAATAAATTTTTTTTCATTTTTACTTATGCCACTTTAAAAATGTTATCATTTATCTATAAAATAAATTTATATTTATTACGAATTTTTGTCATATACATAATAGGGAGTTTGCATAATTTCTGGAAAATATTACATTTTGTAATTTTTATATATATATATATATATATATATATATATATATATATATATACGAGACGGTTCGAGTCCTCTCGAGCACACTATGACGTCAATTTTTCAATTGTAAGCCAATTATTCAGTAAGAAATTAATTTATTTTAAAAATGAGCAAAGCAAATACGTATAAAACGTATTTTGTACCTTTATATAAAAGCACAACAGTTAAAATCGGAAAAATTGTTCTTTTATGTTGAAAATATGAGAAAAAAATAGTTCACATCGTTCATTTAAAAGTTCATATCGTGTTGATGAACTAGGAAAATGAAATTATTTTTGTTGTGAAGATCATTCGTATTGTATAAAATATGTGTACATGTATGTATTTTATAAAATATGTTTTTTATGCTCTTTAATTATAACAATTATAAAAATATTAATCATGTTCATGTAAAAATATCCAATATAGTCTAAAACGTAAGCTAAAACATTGAATGTCAAATGTAAAGATATTTTGGGGAATTTGTAAAATTATTCTATATCTAAAAAAATTATTTTAAAATTAGAATTCATAATTAATAAAAAAAACATATTTTTAATGTGTAAATGCCATTTTTTAAATGTTTATAATTTTAAATTAATAAAATTTATCAGAATAATTTGCTTTTTTAATTTTCAAACATTTTTTCTTTTACAAACGTTATGAAATTATCAATTGACAATGAATTTTTTTAGTACAAAAGTTAAACATTAACTAATGAATTGATAATGTATAAATTATCTTTCCTATTGGTAATATATAAATTGTTCTTTCCTCTTTATATCAAATAATGTCTTACAACTGATTATCAAATTGTTTTGCTTTAGCTTGTTCGATTACTTTATAAAATTAGAGTTGTCATCTAAATTTTCAGTCGTAGATTTAAAATTCATTGTTATCTCATTAGTAATAAATTGTAATAAATTTTTTTTAAATTGCAACATTAGATAAGGTTGATTTTCTCCAATAATTTGTTATTCAATTTCAGTTGGAGATGCAGACTCGTATGGTCTATTAATCACCATTAAGAAAGCTATACTATATTTACATTCTCTTATAATCAAATTCAATATATTTATAGAAACTTATATATTTATATATTTATATATTATATAAATATATAATTATATATTTATATTATATATTTATATTATTACAAATTGTATTATTATATATGTATTATATAAATTGTATTATTATATGTTTTTCGCTTGGTTTCTGGTGACAAAGCTTCATATCTGGATGATTCGCTATATGGCAGATGAAAAGGATGGAAAAGCTATAGGAATTATGCAGTAATAGCAATGTGGCAGGACATACGAGCCAGGATAGAAAATCTCGGTATAGGTAGCATTGTGATTGTACTTTTAATATATTGTCATATATACGAAGTGTCTCAGACCATCCGTACATCCCTTTTATCTCGAAAACAGAGCATTTTAGAAAAAAATTTCAGACAAAAGGGTTTCCAAATGATCTATTTAATGATCAGTCTGACCTTGGGTCATCAAGAACAATGTCACTTTGAATTTTTTAAATGGAACTCACTATTTTTTATTGCATATTCTTGTAGCACACCTCGAGAGTTTTCCAAGATACTATAATAAAATATTTTTTCATGAAGTACTTTTCATGAAGTACTTTTCGAGTTACAAGGTTTGAAAGTTACAGTATCACCAACATTAGCACTACGCAAGGTGTTTGGAGAGACCGACGGCTAAAACCTCTTACAATCTATTGTTCAGGATCATGATGTACATTTATCAAGATCAAGGCCATTTGTGGTTGTTCCTCTTATTCTTCCATTATTTTTGCATTAAAAATTCATTTTTACGTAAAAATGAAAATAAAAGATGTAATCAGTGGCCTTGATCTTGATAAATGTTATCCAGATCATGATCCTGAACAATCGGACATCTTGGGTAATGCTAATACCGGAGGTACTGTAACGAGTTCTATAACTTGAAAAGCACTTCACGAAAAAATATTTTATTATAGTGTTTTGGAAAGCTCTCGAGGTATGTTACAAGAATATGCAATAAAAAATGGAGGACTCCATTTAAAAAATTCATGTTGATCTTGATTTGATCTTGATTTTGATCCTGATCTTGGTAGTGCTCCTTATTCATTATTTTCATCCCTAAAATCCGTTATTTCAACTTTCTTTATTTCAAGAAAGTCTACTTCTTTTATATAAAACTTTTTCTTGTATCTGTCTTAGTTTCTGAGATATTCGCCTGGGGCGATTAAAATGCCGCATTCTGTATATAAGTTTCTTATTTTTAATTAATTTAATCGTTTTTATATATAGTTTATATTAATATATTTCCTTTATTATACAGCATATATTTTTTGTATAGAAGTTTTAAAATAATAACTATAGAATTTCATGTAATTACTTTAATTTATTTAAACTTTTACATGTATAAAAATTTTTTATATGGAATCCAATCCATTTTTATGGATTTAAAATACGGATTCAGATGAATTGAAAATTTTCAATCTATTTCAATCTATTTTCGTTTGCTGGGTATAACGGAGTCAGTATAATTTTTTCTTAATGATCTATGATATTGTAGATACATTATAATATTTATTCACGCTATTTAGAATAAAATTGAAAAAAAATACCACTGTAATAATAAAAATGTACTTACAAAGTTGCTTTTATTGCTCGAACATCTGGAGCATTATATCACTCATCACTAATAATATACTCCCAAATCATAAATACAGTTATTTGTGATAAATTCGTTGAACCGACTTTAATGAATCCTGGATCCAGTTGATTTGGCATTTTTTTTATATATTCTTTAATATTCTTAATTTATAAAGAGATTTTTAAAAAGAAAATTTTAAGATTTCGCTTTAGCCTTTCAGTGTAAGCAGGCAGTTGCAGACGATTTATTACAATGTGACGTCACGCACTTGTTAGCCAATCAAAATTGTTTTGTCAAATTTCAAATTTCATTAAATTTCTTTATTTTAATTTTTTAATACTTACTTATTGCTAAAAATTACAAATTTTATTATACATAAATTTATAATAATGCATATTTCTATAATAAACAAAAAAAATGTATTATTTTTTTCATGCAAACTCCCTAAGATCATGGCATTGTCATCACGCACGCAAGTTGCTTAAACCCCCTCCAATTAATTATTAAACCTCCCTCCCCCCCCACTACTCGTAATATTCATGCTTGTCTGAAAACTGCTTAATATTCGGAAAAAGATTAAAATTCGTTTGGTCATTGTTGAATTCGAATTTTTGATTTTTTGAATTCATTTTAATTTAATTCAAATAAACAATGTTTGAATCCATTTTAATTTATGACGTGGGATTGAAACTACGGGATTCCTATTCTTTTCAATCGAAAAAGTTTTACGAAAAAATATGCCCCGCAATCTATTTTAATTTATGACAACGGGGGGGGGGGAGGGTTGATCTATAAGATTTGTATTTCTTTCAATCGAAAAAAAAATTTTATGAAAAAAATAAACCATGCAATTCATTTTAATCTATTAATACATAAGATTGAAATGGCGATAATTCTTATTCTTCAATCCTATGCAGGTTTGAGAGTTTCAAATCCATTTTTGTCCATAATACGAAATTGAAAGAAAGGAAGTCTTATTTATCTTTTATTTCTTTTCAATCGAACAAAATTTTTTAAATCATGAATCTATTTTAATTCATGACTCAGGAAATTGAAAATTTTTCTTGTTTCTACAAAGATAATTTCATGTTTTTGAACTGAAAATTTCAAACATTTGAGTTGAGAACCTGGTGATGGGATTCATAAAAAAAAAAACGATTTAAGAAGTTATTATTCTAGTCTAACAGTTCTATTCTAATCTAATAAAAAAAAATCGATTTTATTTTTTACATATTTTGCAAGTATTTGATATAGAAAATATGTCTGTAAAAAGAATTAGTTCGATTCGCAAAATTAACAAAATTATTGTATCTGGTAGGGAGCAATCTTCGGCTCGTTTTCACAAAAAAAACTGCGAGGTTCGAAAAATATCAGACTTTCCTATTTCAAAAAAAGAATTTGGTGATGAGAAGAAGAAGAATGAAGAAACAGAAAATGTTGCAACATTTTCGCCGGTTTTCGGCGACAGAACATGGAAAAAGAGAATTCTAGCTGATTGATCATAAGTAAAATTATCTCTACATAATCAGTATGAAAAAACTTTAAATGCGTTTTTCTCGAAAACACCATGTTTTTCAAATTGATCTTATAATATCTCGAAAATTAGTTGATCAATCGAATCGTGCATGTGCGCACATCTTCAGCCCATATAGCAAGCCCGTGCTAGGAACTTCTGTGAAGTTGGCACTTCATTTTTTAAAAAAATGAAATTTTGGTCACACATCCGAATGCACTCCGAAGAGTTCTGAAGTTCCTGTCCAAAATTAAGAATAATTTCGGCGAATTAATATAAAAAAAAAATTAAAAATTTGGGGCTAACTTCACAAAACGCAGAACGAAAAATCGCGATATTTTCTAAATCATTAATCCTAACGCTTTAAATGATAATAATTTTTGATAGAACTCGTGGGATGCTACCCAGAACTGTCAACAGAACTGCTGTAATGTTAAAAAATTTTTTGTCCCTCAGATGTGAGAGAATCAGACATTCAAAAAATTACGATATCTCTTAAGCTCGTGAGCTGCTACTCAGCACCAACGGTTTAAGAGATATCGCGATTTTTCGTTCGTTGAATCGAAAATTTCTAAAACCCGAGAGGTGAAAATTTTTTAAAAGTTCTGGCAATTCTATTGACAGTTCTGGATAACACCTCACGAGTTCTAATGAAAGTTATTAACGCTTGTAGCATAAGACCAATGATTTAAGACCAATGATTTAAGATATAATCGTAATTTTTTGAACGTCTGATTCTCTCACATCTGAGGGACAAAACATTTTTTAACATTACAGCAGTTCTGGATAGCACCTTACGAGTTCTATCAAAGTTATTATCATAAAGCGCTAGGATTAATGGTTTAGAAGATATCGCGATTTTTCGTTCTGCATTTTATGAAGTTAGCACCCCAAATTTTTAATTTTTTTTTTTTATATTAATTCACCGGAACTATTCTTAATTTTGGACAGGAACTCCAGAACTCTTCGAGGTGCATTCGGAACTGTGATCAAATTTCATTTTTTGGAAAAATGAGGTGCCAACTTCACAGAGGTGTACTAGAATACCGATACTAGGAAGCCGAAATATATATTTTTATAATTTTTACATTACAAAACTAATTTTGGTGGAAAAAAAGCAAAATCGAAACTTAATTTTCGACATGATGACATTTTTTCAAATTATCTGTATTTTTCTTCGTTCTAATATATAGCCAAATTCATACTAATTGAGAATTTTTTTGGTTTTTTTTGTTTCAGATGAGCAAAAGAGCTGGAATCGTGGGAACCATAGACCTAGTTTTATTTTTCACGATGTTACTTAATATTTTATACAGCGCACATTAACAATTATTTTTTAATAAAAAAATTCTGAAACGTTTTTTAAATATGTACAAATATGTAGAAAAAGTCCCAAAAAACTTTATCTTATATTTTTAAAAAATTCACAAAAATAGCATAAAAGTTAGACTAGAATAGTCCTCCTTAACTACGTGGACTTTTTAATAATATCTCTATTGAGCAGATATGTTACAATTGTACATCCTTTAACATTTAAGATTTATGGATTATCGAAGTAGCAGTTCCTGTACGATTGTCAAGCAAGACGTGGTATAGTTTCAAGATTGTTGAGCGTTATAAAAATTAATTCTCTAACTTAAAAGCGTTATAAAAATTAATTCTCTAACTTAAGGAACATTTTTAGGTTTAAATAATCTTGATGAAACTTGGTAGATGTGTAGAATGGTCTAATTTAAGTTCAACATATACTTTCTTTTATACTCAAATTGCCTTTCTTGGTCGTTAGGGGACGCTGAACTTTTAATAGTTATTAATCACAAAATGATTGCTAAAAAAAATTGAAAATCTTCTCAAAATGATTGATTAATCGTTTGATTTTATTGTTTCTCAAGTGGAGACATAATTATTCAGCAGTACTAAATCTGAAAATTTTTTCCCGAAATTCTTCCTACATTAAAAACTATATAGAAGTGGCTGTTTTTTTGAATACTTGAAAATAAAAATTGTTCATTTGGTGATTTCACGTATGGTGGAATTAGATAAGAAAATCCGTTGCGTATAATGGCGGAAGTCCAGTCACATGATCTGAGAGTTCGATCAATCAGAAATTGATCTCATTTGCGAATGAGTCATGTGAATTTCTGCAAATAAGCTCAAAACTTGAGTGATCGTTAGATCTCTCTACTACTTTCAATCTATTGCGCATCTGTGGAAATGGGTCACCTCATGATTCCATGAAGCTTGACAGGTCTAATGCTAGACATGGCTTTCGATGTTAGAATTACTTTGTCAGAAGATTTTTAGATTTAGTGCTGCTGAATAATTATTATGTCAATCTCTATTTGAGAAATATATAATCAAGTTACAATCACTAGTATATAATCAATTTTCTTTGTCGAAATTCTCTAATTTATTGAAATAGGCCTGATACAAATCCGGATATTTAGAAGATCGACCGTCAGAATTCGAGAATTTTGTTGAAATTTGTTTATATTGTATCGTCCGTCGCACAGTGATACTGATCTCAATATAGATAATCGAAAATGAAATTTTCAACTTTTTCATTGAAAACTAAATTTCTTGTAAAATAATCTCTATTTAGTATGTAAAATTTTAGAAGTAATAATATTTTTTCCTCACAAAAAAATATATAAAGTTATAATTATAAAAACAATAAAATTTGAAAAAGATGCTTTATCTTCCTACGGTTAAATTAATGAAATAATCAATACGTCATTGAATAGATATTTTAAACTAATAATAGTAGCAAATTAAATTATTCTTTTAAATTTAAGTTACTATTAAATTTATTTCTAAATAATTATTTCAATAAAAACAATTAATTTTTTGATAATAAACATATAATTTGACTTTACAAAAAAAAGGAATCAAAAGGAACTCATAAATGAGGATGCATTATAGATATTAAATAATAATTTTTTAAGTTCTTTATAGAGAATTTGTAGAGACTTGCAGAAGAATTATTAACTCTTATATAGATTGCGGTTACAAAGCATCTTCAAATGATTAACTATTTGGATGAGTTTATCAGAACTAAATATTTTTATATGAAATTTGCAGACGTAAGACTTCGGATATTCGTTGAAATGATGGATATACATACTAATATACATATATCATAATTGTAGCTAAAAGGAACATAATGTTGAATATGTATTTGTCGATAAATTTTAAAGAAAAAGCTTTTTTGGTATTAAAGGATTTTGTTATTTTTGTGGAAGATTTTCATTTTGTTAATTTTTATGATGCGTCGCGACGCATCCATCATGTCAAAGAATATCCAAAATCTTATGTCTGCAAATTTATAATCACATAAAAATTAATAATTTTAATGTTTGAAAAATTATATAAAATAATTATATAAAAATTATATAAAAATTATATAAAAAAATTTTTAGAATGTAAAAATTAATGTATAAATTAATTGTCCCAATAGAAATTATGTAAAAAAAATGAAAAAATGTTATTTAAATTATTATTTTTATTGTTTTAATTATGTAAATTTCGTCAGAATCATTTAGTTCTGATGAACTCGTCCAAATAGTTAATCATTTGAAGACACGTCCTCTCTAACTGCAATCTACATAAGAGTTAATAATTCTTATTTCTGCAAGCTTCTGCAAATCCTGTATAAAGAAATTAAAAAATTATTATTTAATATCTATAATGCATCCTCATTTATGAGTTTCTTTTTAATTCCTTTTTTTTAAAGTCAAATTATATGTTTATTATCAAAAAATTAATTGTATTTATATTGAAATAATTATTTATACTCCGTTCAACGAAATAATGATCCCTCGATCGGACAAAAACTCGTCCGTTTTGCGCAGGTCTTCATAGCGTTGTACATTGCCTGCTATGCGCAAATCGAGATCTCTCATTGAACAGAGTATAGAAGTAAATTTAATAGTCTTTAACTTTAAAAGAATAATTTAATTTACATATTATTAGTTTAAAATATCTTAAATGACGTTGATTATTTCATTAATTTAACCATAAGGAGATAAAGCATCTTTTTTCAAAAAATTTATTGTTAAATATAACTTTATATTTTCTTTTAGAAAAGATACTGTTATTTCTAAAATTTTACACATTAAATAGAGATTATTTTATAAGAAATTTCAATGAAAAAGTTGAAAATTTTATTTTCGATCGTCTATGTTCAGATCGATACCACTGTGCATTGTGTGAAGAGAGATTTCATTTACATATATTACATGCGTAATGTTAAAAACTATATTTTAAGCATTTTTTTAAATAGAATTTCATTATTGTATTAATTTTATAAAAATAAATAAATTGCTAATCATTTTCAATGTGTTTCTTTTAGGAAACTTAATCGAGGACTTTTTGATGATTTCATTTTTTTTATTTAATTAATTTTGAAGATTTTTAATTTTCTTAGAAATCATTTCGTGCAATAATTTCATGCGATTAATATTTAAAAGTTTAGCGTCATCGAGTGGCAAGAAAAAAATTGGGCAAAAAAGAAAATATACGTTGAACTTATTTTTGATCCATTTATACATTTATACATTCAATCAAGATCGATTATTTTATTTAAGAACGTTCCTTTAATAGATGAAAACGTATTTTTTTATTTTTATAATTTGTTGTGTGTGCATTTTAGAATATGATGTTTATAATACTTATTTTAGCAATAACTGGATTAATTAATATTATAGCTGATTGACAATTTGAATCTATTAGAATCCATTAAAATTTATTTGAATCCATAAAAAAGAATTATGTTCTATTCCCGTATATGAATAGAAAAGGATTCAATTTTACCATTTTCAATTCTTTTCTATCCATATACATAGACAAGAATCCATATACAAGAATTTAGATTAAAATAAATTAAAAGGTATTAAAAATTTTCAATCTACTTTAATACTTTTTCGGATACTGGATGGAATCCTTGTTAGCAGCGCTTTCAAATACAATTATTATTTTTCATCGAATCATGAAAGTTTTAAACAGTGTAGCTAAAATGAGTCTTCTGGACCTATTTTTGTTTAAAAGTGAATTTCTTAGATATTATAATTTTATTGTTAAGATGATTGCTGAATTCAAAATATATTAAAATTTTTTAATTAAAAAGCGAATCCGTTATGGCAAAAAATCGGAAAGTAGATAGAATTTTAAGAAAATGTGTATCTTAATGTTTAATTTGTGTAGGCAATGCCGCGATCTTCATATGCTAATTATGCACAAAAAATCGTACCATAATAAATATAAATTTATTTTATAGATAAAAAATTTAAAGTAGCATAAATAAAATTGAAAAAAAAAAAAATTTATTTTAGTCACAAAAAATGATAAATATGGCCAAAAACGCAAATTTTGACACATTTAATCTCAATTTTTTTTTCAAAAACCTGACGTGTTAGGCTAATTCCACGATCAGATTCGTTTTCAGCAAACAAAAATACATCAGACAGCACTTCGTTTATTCAGGTACAATTTAACTTTTACTTTTTTGTGATCGCGGCGTTCAGGGATCATTTTATTTGGACATTTTCTTATGCTTTTTTACGTGGAAAAATAAAAAATCATCATAGTAATAACGCTACACTCAAGAAAAATTGGTACAAGATTAATTGAAATAATAAAGAATAAAATCTTTAATTATTCATATCAATTATTACAAAATCGCTCTTAGTTATGCTCTATTTACTTAAAAATTAATTCAGAGAGTTGTTGATCTAACTCTGAACGAATTTGTAAAGGATTAAAACATAACCCAGACACAATATTTATAAAATATTTACAAAATATTTAAATATTTTTGTGGTTTCAGATTGCATAAATTATGAAACATTTATTATATATATTATGAAATATTTATTGTAAATCTTGTAATAAATGCTATGGAAATATTTAATAAGACATAATTCAAATAAAAAATACCAAAAATACACTATGCGTGGAAATTAAAGCATCACCTCTCACTCCTTCAAAAAATGAGTAAATTGTAAATGAGTGTAACTTTTACAAAAATGATTATAATGAGACGTTCAAAAACGCATTTTGTAGCTTGAAATCTTTATTTTTCAGATTTGTTCTTTGAATAATGATTTGGCTGATTTTTACAGGAGCTACACAATTATAAACGATGATCTGTTAAATTTACTTTAAACGCATGTACACGCACATGATGTACTAACTTTTCCTTGAGTGTAGCGTTATTATTGTATGATAATTCTCGATTTTTATATAGAAATTAAAATATCTAAGAAAATGTAGAAATAAGACGATTTCCAAACATGAAAAAAGTTGTACTCTCCTTTTATGCGAAGTACAGTATTTTATTTGATAATAACATCGTACTCACTTGTGGACATTCTTTTACGTTGGGTGCGTATTTATTTTGTTGCATTGATATAGTGATGGGAAAAGTCTGACTGACCGTTGAAGGAAAGGTGCATAAATCGTATACGTCGTTACGCTCCAGCTTATCGTCTGGCCGCTCATCCGCGTGCACGTACTTTATTCCGTCCGCTCCATTTTCGGATACTGTACAGTTATTAATATGCGCCATGCCGGATGAGCTATTTACATAAATCCCGTATCCTAAAATAAATCGACAATATAAAATAATTCAACATATTATTCAACATGGTACAGTAAAACATTTCATTTATCCAAACATATTAAGAGACGAAATAATTCCGATAATCGAATGATTCGGATAACAGAAATCACTAGTTTTTCCCTTTAGCAATACTATGTTAGTTCTGATAATAATAACTAACGTTCAGAAAATTGATATTGAGCATCAAGCTCTTATTCGCACACTTTAGTTTGAATATTAAGAGTTTAGCTATGATATTTGAAACTGAGTACAAATTTGTTCATATAAATGGAGTAAAGATAAATAGCGTTATACTGTATTTTTAAATAAAATATAGTAGATGAGAAGAAGAAAAAAATGAGATTGTATTATTACATACATCTTACCTCTATTATATTGCACAGTACAATTATTTATCACGACTGATGCGTCCGACGTAGTGACGTTGATACCCGTGAAGGCAGAATGCAAAACAGAAATTGATTCCATTATCGGTGGAACGCCTTCCACATGAATCGCCGAAGTTATATTGTACTCCCTCCCGGTTCCAGCATATCTATTTGAAGAATTAAAAAAGGTTTATACATATATATGTAATATATTAGGAATCCTGATGGAAAAATATTTTACTGAAATTTCTTTGAAAATGATATTTTAACAAAATTTTCGAAAAAATTTTTTTAATTTTACTACAATTTCGCAGAAAATGATTTTTTTTCAATCAAAGTTGTGAAAAGTATTGAAATTTAATTGAAATTTTTTGTTTCTTTTTTGAAAATTTCTCTAAAAGTTTAGTCGGAATTTCTCTGAAAATATGTTGATATTTCGTTGAAAATAATTTTCAACGCTCAACTGATGAAAATTGGCTAGAAACTTATTACAATTCTTTCAAAAAGTTTTTTTTGAAAAATTAGCTGAAAATTCTTTGAAACTTTGCTGAAAATTTCTGTAATATGTTGCAATTTACCGGCAGTATATACGTGGCATCGCCGCCAAACGAGGGAGAGTTCTGTTTCTCGTAATTAAAATATTACACACAAAAGGAATATTATGAAATTTTTCACCCATGTTTTAATGAAATGATTTCTTAAAGTATCAGTTTCAAAAATTGGGCTAAAAAAAAATTGGGCTCATAAAAATAAATCAAATATATATATTGATAACATAATTTTGTTTAAAAAAAAATGATAAAATTAAACATCCTTGTGTTTGCTTGCATAAAAAACATGTAATTTTGCTTTAAAATTCAATTAAATTTCGCTGAAGTGTTCCAAATAAAATAATTTTAGCAAAATATTCAGCGAATTTTTTTTTACGATAAAATTTTTTTACTATAGAACAAAAATATTAGGAACAATTGATCGATATCTTCTTAAAGATACTCACTCGATCACCGTGTTCCGTAGAATGGACAGAGATTGATGCACGTAAAGTGTGTTTTGTTGAATGAGTTTCTGTTTATCGTACACCGCATCCTCAAATCGTATCCCTCGCCAATGCTTGATCGTCTTGCTCGCACCATCGTAGCGAGGCAGACAAGAAATGCCCAGATCAGGATGATAATCTATAAGATATTAAAATATATTTAATTACCATAATTTTTACATAATTATCATAAAATTTGAACTTCGAAATACTAGAAAGATAGAGATGGAGAGAAAGAAAAGAGAGGAAGAGAGGGAGGAAGAGAGGTAGAGAGAGAGAGGGAGGAGGGAAGGAGGAAAGGAGGAAGAGAGGGGGGAGGGTGAGAAAGAGAGATCTTCAAACACTTACCGCAAACACCGGCACCTAGTTCTCTCTCCGACCAATGTTCGCAAGTCGTTAGCGAGGGTTCGGTGCCACGACAGCCTGGTTCCTCATAAAGAAGACGCGGCTTGGAGGGCCATTGTCTGTCGATCCATGACCACCATTGTCCGCCCTGATAACCGAGCTGTCGGCATGCTGTCTCTAAATTTGCGCGAGTCCAACTGCAAAGAGATTCACATATAAGATATCACTAGTATCTCCATTATTATCGGTTATATTAGCTGCGTACATACTTTCGTGAGTTTGTGCAGACGGAACGCCAGCCACCTTTGTGGAAGAGTTGCAGTCTTCCCGTTAGCGGATTCGGTCCGTCAACAAGGCGTATCGTGGGTGATGTTCGAAGAGATGGAACCTGCATTTCCGCTGCGGTCAGCAAGATTGGCATGTGTGCTTCGCCCTTTTAACAAAATTAAATATCGTCAGGAAATATTAAATGCAATTTTATAATACAAACAATGATTAAAGGAGCATATAACCATACGCAAGCTCGTCTTAATTAGCATAAAATCATAATATATTAAAATTTTTTAACAGTATAAATTTAAACCATAAACATTTTAGTCAAGATTAAGTCATCTTGCGTATGTCATATAACTAAAATTTGATGTATAAATTTGATATATAAATTAATAAAAAATTACATAATTGTTGAAATATTAACATAACATAACATAATTATAAACGAAAAAGTGTATCCATTAGATGTTAGCGTGATTAATGATGCCGTGATTAATCATAAACGTTTCCATCTGAATTCGCAACATACGTTGTCAATCTGCTGTATTTAAGATTTTTTCAAATATGATTGTTCGTAGAATGTTCCTTAAACATTTTAATTTTTTATTAATGATAATTACGGCAGTGTCTTGCGCCATGTCGAGGCACTATCGTGTCTCCTGATTGTTGTGAAGACATAAAAGTTCCAATTTCTGTTCACAACGATTCTTACAAAATTGTTTCCAAGATTTGGCAATACTGAACGAGTTTTTTTAATTTATCGATTGATCAATCGTATTATGCGCAAATGCAGCTTTTACGAAAGAAAATTACATTTGTGCACAAAGCGATTGATCAATCAATGAATTAAAAAACTCGTTCACTTTACATGAAAACTAGTTTAAAAGTGTGTATCATTGTCTCGCAATAATTTTGATATTTGTAAATTAAAGAAACGAGATATTTTTGTAAGAAAGATTATTGATCGAAATAAAAAATAAAACAAAATAATATATTTCTTTACTTTTAATCCCAAATTTAATTTTCAGTATTACATTATGTATTAAGTATACTGGGAATAAAATGTGAGGAAGGAATCTTATAATTCAATAATATATGGAGTTTAAGGTGCTCAATGTAGATTGTGAATTACTTTTGTTCGATTTAATTTCTATATGTTCCTTTACAGCATAGGAGACTCTCACGTTAATACTTTGATTGCCATATTTTTTGCCAAGGCTCTGTCATCCGTTTGTGAGTAATGGTTTTATTTACTCAATTAAAAATAATTTTACTATACTTCAAACATTAAAGAAATAATATACTTAAATTATATTAAAACAGAGAAAGCAATAAAGTATTAAAATAATTTACTAGATATATCAAGCTAAATGCTAAAATCAATTTGGCAATTCAAATGTTAAAGACTGAAAAATTTCAGTGGCTATGCTGCCAAGAGCGATGCCCGAAGGTCTTGACACTACGTCGAGTCTATAAGAGGATTACTCAGGTCGTGGGTCAATCGCGTGGGGGCAAGAACTGCCAGTTAACGCGTGACCTGAAACGCATCGCTTAGAGCATTAGAGGCGGTGTCGCTGCTGAATCACTCAGCTATACGATGCATGCGTTATTCATATCCCGTTCTTAATTATCCGATTAGCACTTTGCAGATCTCTTGACAACTGACTTCGGCCGGCGGAAATAGTGCAGACAAGAAGTGTTTACAGAGATTCCGTGAAGTCCGTTTACAGAGATTATTAGAACAACTATTCGCTCGCCTTTAAGTGTATCAAAATGTTTTCTCTATTAGTGATAGCGTTCAGCAATCTTCAATAGTTTCCTAAGTATATAAGTGACAGATTATCAGTGGAAACGCTCATTAGAATTAATTACTGATATTGCAAGTATATTAACTCTGCAAGTATATTAACTCACAAATCGAATTGATATACAATTTATAGAATTGATGATTGCAGTTGCTTATTCACATAGAGTAAGGTTATTGAAATCGTATTACTTTTTATTTAAGACTCACTAATTTAGAAATTATGAAGAATATTTTTAAGCTTTTTACAGCATAATAATTGTACTCTTTTCTCTTTCTTATATAATTTTTTCATAATTTTTTTGCACTGTTATAACGTTTAAATAAAGATTTTTTTCAGTATGGAGCAATTTTGGCAACGAAGAAATTCATTGTCTAAAAAAAAAATCGCACCATATTCATTTAAAATATCATGATAATGCACAAAATTGAAAAATTACAAAAGAAAAAGAAAAAAATTGTATTTTATTATGCTATTAAAAACTTAAATATATGTTGAAGAATATATGTCATAATTTCTGAAATACATGATCATTTCAAGAAGTAATTCAAGGAGTTTCTACGTGAAACGAAATAAATACTTCGTAGATTTATAATATATATATTTTTACATAATGAATGAAATAAAGTGAAGAAATGGAAAAATATTAAGTAACGTATGATTTAAGAAGTTAAATTAAAGAAGAAAATTATGGTCCAATTTAGGAAATTACATTATAGTGCGAATTAGGAAAATAGAACATTTTTTAATCTTTTATTTATTTTATCTATAAAAAAATGTAAATGCAAACTTTAATCTTATTAATTTAATTTTAATAATATTCTAATCACAACAAATGGTCAAGATTTAGGCTATTTAACTTATATTTTCTATAATTCTGCTACGAAATACGTTGAAAAATAGCAACGCTATCATGATTTTTTTATTTATGTAAATAACAAAACTCCTGTTGCACTTTATGTCACGAGTATAATACACGAGTAACATTACAGTACCATGTAGTTCTTAAATAACCCGTAAGAAAGTATATAAATACAATAATTGAATTTTTAAGCGAGATAGTAAGAGTCGGTGCGATTTCGGCAACTTTACCTTATAGATATTATTAAACACTTCATTTAACCGATGGTTTTTTTCTTCTATTTATAAATACTTCTTGGTCGAATTTTACTTAATATTATTAATTATATTAAGCAAATTTTTTTAAAGCTACGAATACTAGAAATAAAAAGAAATTATATAATAACTTTAAGTAAAAAAAAACAGTAAAAATTTTTTACTTTGAAATCTTGAAATCTTCAAAACTTTTTACTCGTATACATAATATATTTTCTTTAGACATCTGATGCCATATTATTGTTTTAGAATTCAGTTTTTGTATTTATCCAAAAGATTTCTGTGTAAAGATAGATGTAAAGAATTAAAATACAATGACGAGATAGTGGCTGTGAATATACTTAGATCCAATTTCGAAAAGGTGTTATCAATTTATTACCCTAACAGCACAAGACATCCTCAGGATGATTTGGGTCTTAAATATCCTGGACATATACACATGTTTATGATATTATATATATATATAATATATAGATGAAAATTTCATAAAACAGCGAATAATTCGCTTTCACAAAAGAAAGATGTTTTTATGAGCATAGTGAGATAGAAATTTTTTTCTCATCCAAACTATCTCATCCAAAATATCGTAGGGATAATTAATTTTTTAAATTTTATTATTAAGACATTTTTGGACAACGATTACCTTATTAATTTTATTTTTGACACGATCAATATACGATTAAAGTCTCTTTTGAAACGTAAGACACTAAAACAAACAGACAAACCTAACAATAATAATAAAATAACTTCTGTTTATTATCCCATTTTTGCCTTGCATTTATGACAAAAAAAAGCATCATTAAAAATCTGAATGTCAAATTGTTTTCTTCAGTTTAAATGAACTTAACGGAATCATCAAAGCACAAAAAGATGTTCTTTCTCACGAGTCGAAAAAAAATGTTGTGTACAAGATTAATTGTAAAAATTGTAACGCTTTTTACAGACGAGTGGGACAGGCGAGTCGTAAGTTAAAAATAAGAATTAACAAACATAAAAATAATATTAATAAAAAAAGTGGTAACTTACCTGTTATTTTTGAATATAGTTTACAATTTGATCATGAATTTGATTGGATGAACATCAAAATTTTAGACAATGAGATATCTGGATAAAAGGTTAGTGTCCGAAATGCTCAATATCAAAATGCAAGACAATGGTTTAAATTTGGTTGAAATTAGATACGGAGTTCTTGCACCATGCTTATACGAACATAATAAATAAATTTTAATTCTTCTGATTGTTATAATTCTGTACTCAAATGTCTATCTACATGTTGTTTTTTAATTCGATAACTTCTATTTCTTTGCCATTGTTGTTTCCATTCTTATAATATTTATTTCTTATTTCGTTCATTTACATATATGAGTCTGCGTTAACACTGCAAATGTCTTACAAGAAATTTAGTCTGATTTTATCAATCTTAATTTATTTTATTGTATATTATTGTATATTATTATATATTATTGTGCATTATGATATGCAGATAAATCTCCATAAGAATTTGTTATCGTTCTTTTTTAATTATCTTTCTGAATGATATTTTGATTTAGCTCGCACTTATAATTAAACAGCTAACTGACGATTACACATTCCAGATTTGGTAATCTGTGAGATTTCTTTGTTACACTCGATTTCTTTGATGTATGACTATAGGATGATTATCAAGAATTATTACGCAAGACTTCTGAGGATGGCTTGAATTGAGCCGAAATTTTCAGTTTTTATATTTATGTAAGATATATGATTGAAATATATGTTTATAAGATAATCACACCAATTATTAAGGTTCTTAATTGCTCGTTTTTTCTTTTATTTATTATTTAAAAATTTCATAATGTCCTGAGACTTAACAAATTAAACACCTAAAAATATTCTAAACAATGTTATAACATTCTAATCCGGAGTTCTAAGAATGTACGTCTATAATTTTGAGGATTTATTTGAGTTTTTCTGATATTCGAGAACTGTTGCTAAATGATGATTTCTCACATATAAAATTTAATCAAGCTCTCTATATAACTAAGTCTACATAACCGAAGCACAGACGTATCATAATTTCTTTGTACATGATTTTCGCATGCACTTAGTGTGAGACATAATTATATTTTTATCATTATATTTGTTCCATTTTATATTTGTATCATCGAAGCTAATGAATATATAATATTTTATGAAATATTTTAATCTTGCAAATTCGGAACACTTTATCCAAAAAACATTCCGAGGAATGTTCAAAAGACATAGGGATGTCTTCTAGAGCTTAAGGTCCTTTTAAGATATCTCTTAGAGGCATATGCTATATAGAAAATGGAATTGTCCCAAAGATTAGGATAGACATTTTTAGAACACATCTTTGGATTATCAATTTCCTTGTCCTGTCAATGAATGTGGGACATAATAAGATGCTCATTTGATAGTTCATTGGATACCTTCATAGGATTCCTCAGGACTCTCTGTGCTATTAGGCTAAGGATCGCAATAATGCAAACATATTGATATTTAAAGGCATATAAAAGATATATAAAGATAAAAGATATCAAATAACTTTAAAATAACGTTTATTATTAAGCATTTTAAATATAAAAAATATAATTTCTATATCCTTTTTGATGAAAAGGAATTTTTTATCGTAAAACCTAATTTTTTGCTCGAATTTTTACTCTGAAATAAAAAAAAACCTGTTCTTTTCATCTCTAAAAAATACACACACAACATCTCGTAAGTTCTCATTTTCTAATTAAGGAGATTGTTTATTTCACATTATAGAAACTCTAACGATTCAACCTGTTTCAATATTTTTCTCTCATTACTAATCAATTAAATATCATGTTTCTGTCTTAAAAATACGTAGCTTTTTAATGAAATATATGTTCATGGTGCGATTTGTATCTGTAGAATGATTAAGTGCACATGCCCCCTTTAAAATTGTTATGTACGTACGCAACTCGTAATTAAAATAGCAACTAGATAACACCTAATAATACTTGTTAGAAATATTAAGGTGTGAGTGTTATTTTGTCGATACCGTCTGCATCAATAACGCAACAATAAAAACATCGATGTTTGCGTGTCCATGATGTTTCCGGTTAAATAGTGTCCTCCGTTCCGCGCGCGAAAGGTCCCTTTCCTGTCATGCATTCCATCCGTCACTTTGCATTCTTTTGCGATTACGTTTGCTGGACTGGAATAAAGCACAATGCTCTTTATTTCATTAACGAAAAATAAATAAAAAATAACTTTATTGAAAAATAATATTTATTTTTGTAACAATTTTAATTTAATATTTTGTTAGTTCTTCTTTGTCTTTTATTACTTCTTTTTCCAAGAAAATGCAATAAACGGGTGCTTTATATTTTTATATAGCCGTAGCTGTAATAAATAGCTTTCTCTAGAATGTCGACAGATTTTATAAAATATAAATTATAACGATTTTAAAATAATGGATAATTTAAAAGTGAAATGTTTAATACAGAAACCCTCGCACGTTTTGCAAATTATGTCAATTATCATGTCAATGTGACTTTGTTATTTGACAACATTTAATGTCTTGATAGCATCTCTTAACGTTTATTTTAATCGCCATTCATAAAAGTCTATTTACCGGAAACTTTACGCGGATGATTTAACTTTCTGTTAAAAGAGCGATAAATTAACAAATATTGATATATAGTTTATAATGTGCATCCAATCAAAGTAGAGACATTTGAGTTATGATGATTATAATCACATCGGAAGAATTAATTAATTAAAGCCGAGCGAGCAAGAGTGTAACCCAGCAAACAAGAATGGATTGAAATGGATTAAAATGGATTCAAATTTTCAGAAATACGGATTCATGAATGTTAAAATGAATCCTTTTCAATCCTGAATGCATTTTTATTTATTTATAGGAATTGCATAGAGCATATCTCTATGTCTTTCAATCCAAAAATAATATTAGCATTTTCTGTGCGTAGTATCGTGAATACTCAATTGAGAATTGTGAATAGAAAATATGATTTTTTTAATTCAATTAAATTAAAAAATAATATCAGCAATTTCTATGCAACGTGAACTGCTCAATTCAATATTCTGAATATGAAATGCAGTTTTTCAATCTAATTGAATAACAAAAATTTTTATTTAAAAATGGACCATATGCTATTTAAATTATTTAAAATTATAAGAAATTTTTCGTTTTAATCCAACTAAGTTAAAAAAATTGTAACATAAAAATAATTGAGCTATGTTTATTTGTTTCTCTTTAATTAGAAGTAAAATGAATGATCGATGTGAATACTCGCAAACTCAGTCAAACAAGTCCGAATATTAGATTAATCCCGGCGCGCGACATCGGTCAAACGAGATTAGATTATCCGACACTTACCCAATATTGTCTCATAGTAATGTAAATTGTTTATACTTTATTATATCTGTTAAATGATGATATTTTTATTATATCTATATAATTTCGTTACTAGTTTACTAGTTGTAATTGAAGTAAAAAATGAATAGCACATTTATCAAAGATTTATCGAAGAAGTGATAGTAGGATAACGTAGAAGAGTCATAATCCAGAGATTCTAAATTCTTCGAATCCCACTAAGATGCATTTTTTAATGCCAATTTGAAGTAGTTAATTTCAGGTATAATTATAAATGTCTTAGGAATAAAATTTGTCTTAGGAATAAATTTGTTCCTTAAAGATGAATATTTTTTTTTTTTAATATTAAACTAGTGTCAGTTCGCATCCAATCCATTCAATCCATTTTCATGAATTTAAAGTACACATTAAAAAAATTTTAATCCATTTTAATCCATTCTCATTTGCTAGGAAAGTTATCACGAATACGCGAGAAGATTCGTTTTATAAAAATAAAATTTTGAGAGATTTAAAAGAACACACGAGATTATTGTACTTTTTGCAATCCTTTGATTAATGTACCCTATTTAATTAATCCTATATAATATTTATATAATATTTACAATGTAATTAATTTGATCTATGTGCATAATACAAGGATCATTAACCGAGACAAAAAAAACAAAATTATTAATTAATGATAATTAATAATTTTAACTGATAATCACATACATCATTATGCAATGTAATAAAAGAAATTTAAAAAATCAAGCATATTATATTTTGTGTTTAATTTTATGATTTTCGATGATGGATCCAGGTTAGTAGCACACAGCGGTTAACAAAGCGCTAAAAAAAGCGCATTTTTAGCGCTTTGCTGTGTTACTTGGAAAGATTTAATTAAATATTTTGTGGAAATGTTATGTATGAAGTGGGAGGTGTATAATTACGAAATTACGTTCTTCCATGTACTTCACTATTTGTTCCTAAATGATTATGAAACCTCACTGATAAAGAAGTTGGTATGACTCCAATCCCATTATCAGTTAATGGTATCAGCAGTGCTATCGATTCTCGTGAATGACGATATAAGGCTTTGGCAGACTCAGGTAACGTTTTTCTATTGATAATAACATCGTGAGATTTCAACTT
>Ga0157363_1000538_pt1 | contig 29093 bp, 20 predicted proteins | sample AttsexASBM1_FD_111477 | JGI IMG/M metagenome (GOLD analysis project Ga0157363, IMG submission 111477) | Fungus gardens microbial communities from leaf cutter ant in Ribeirão Preto, State of São Paulo, Brazil - Atta sexdens ASBM1 | ecosystem: Host-associated > Fungi > Mycelium > Unclassified ... | reverse complement strand
GCAGATTTCTTCATATTGAAGCAAAAAATTAAAACCTCCCGCAAATGACGAGAATTTGGCTCGTAAACTGACATTTTCAATCGAGAATAACTTTATGATGCAGACACAAATCGACTAATGTTTGTATGGAGTTATGTTGACAGATGCCCAAGTTTATTGTATGACGTCTATGATCTATTTATTTCGACCATCACTTATCGCTAAAGCCATCTATAGGAAAACGGCGGAAGCAAAGTTGTACACCTACTATTTCATCTCTCTCCCCCTCTTCTCTTCTTCTCTCATCCGTTATTCACCTCTAATCCGCTAGATCATAACCTAATCTCTAATTTACTGAATCTTATAAACGTAAATCTCATAAACATAAATTCCATAACGTCTTATTAAATTTATTTATACAAAAGCTCTCTAGCAACTTTTCAACAACTTTTGTGACCCACAGTTGAGTATCGGCATTCGACAAATTCACTCTTGTGGATTTCAATAATACAGGGTGGGCCATTTAAAATTTGGAATTTAATTTGGCTGTAAAAAAAAAACGCATGAATATTTTTTAAAGTTTATGGCTTTATTGGAAAGGTAGTACATTGCCATTTACCGAAGTCTTTATTCAAAATTCTTCTCGAGAAGAGAAAGAAGTGCGTGAAATGTTCAAGTTTTGAGAACGATGGCGAGTTGATGTTGATGATTATTCAAGCGCACTCTGAGCAATGTTTTCGGTTGACTTTATTGGACGAGCACGTGAACGAGTTGCTTTATCCAATAAGGATCCAGTTTGCCGAATTCGCTTCACAAATTGATCCACAAACTGAAGGCATTTCTTTTCTACCAAATTTTCCACGTAAATTTCTTACAGTTTGAGTTGAAGACTCACCACTTTGGAAGTAAGTTTTCAATATTTCCCAACTTTGTTCAAGTGTATAGCGACCCATTTCGTAAATGTTAAACAAAAAACTAAATTTCTGATACGTCATAAATGTTATTACGCCTTTCAAACTCAAAATAACTGTAGTTGAAATTCCAAATGCTAGATGGCCCACCCTGTATTGTGCGTAATGGACACTAATCTACACAATAACACTCCGATAAAGTTTTGTCCTCAAGCCACTAGACCCTTATTCTGGAACTGCCGCGAGGTTCAAGAAGCCTGAAATAGAAAAAATATTATAGGACTTGGATATCATCTTTCTCACTGAGACATGTTTGAATTCCAATCAAGTTTTTTCGATCGAAAGGGCTTCGACTGTTTCCGCTATGACTCGACATCCGAGATGTTACGTCCAGAGGACTCCACGATTCTTTTCTTTCATGGAAAAATTACAACGACCCCTTTTTGCGTAATTAGAATAAGTGAATTTTTATTAAATATATAGCAAACCAAATATTGATAAAACAATTTAATTTTTCTAGCGAAAAACAAATTTAACCGATAAGGCTCAGAGTTAACCAAGTCACAGGGAGGAGGGAGGGGGGAGGGACAGAAAATCAATCGTTGCCCAATAAATCTTTTAATGCTAATTAAAGCTTGTTTATCAGTATTTGATAAGACGTTGCTCGCGAGCTTTCGGAGTTAGATAAGACTAACCATTCACCAATCCGATTCCTTCAAATGTCCAATTCCTAGAAGACGCTAGATCAATAACCTACTACCAAAAACTAAGAAGGGCATATGGTCCTCGCGAATATAAATACGAGGGCTCTTTGAGGCATGCGTGCATTCATCCAATCATTCATTCAGTCAGTCACACTGTCAGTTACAAAGTTAGTTAAATAGTCAGTGAACACTACCAGTTCTGCCTGAGGTAAGTTCTTCTCTCAAATCGATATAACACCTTATTAAGCTGGTTTCCTTCAATCGACTTCTTCAAGGGCTAGCCGTCTTTCAGTCTATTCACCTGAGGGATTCGCTACTGTGATCCTCCGCTCAACCGCAGAGATAGTAAATAATTGATATTCCAACACGTCGAAACATTTTTTTTAATACGGAACATTACAGAAATTTCTGCTTTTCTTCCCTCATCCAGTTCTTGACCCCTCTCATAACATCATTTTATATTTGCTCGAACCGATTAATTATTGAAACATTTCGAGCAGGTTATTTCATTTCTTCTAATCATGCGATAAAGCGCTTCGAGAGACTATATTTCTTTATTTTCGTGATTTCTTGAAGCGGTAAAGCGTTTCGAGTAATTACATTTCCTCTTCCTCCCTATTACGCGAAGCGATAAAGCGCTTCGAGCGATTACACACACTCTTTCTCTTTTTTTTCCTTCGGATTATTTAAAGCAGTAAAACGCTTTGAGTAATTCCCTCATTTCTCGGTCTCTATTATCACTAGAAGTGATAAGGTGTCTCTAGTTTTTCAAATCAATTATTTATTGATGTTTTATTGATTTATTGATTTTTTCTCCCTTTTCCCTCTACTTCACTTATCTCAAAATGCACACATTTTTATCAAATTAAAAAGGGGAAATTTCTAACATAGAAACGAAATTGCCATCGAACGAGTCGCAAGAAGCGAGCGAAAATCGAAACACTTAAGAAAAAGGGAATCCCGATAATTGTAAAAATTCAAATTCGGGAATTTTCATTTTCTCAGAAGAGGCTTGCCTTCAATTGAATAAGAGCCTAAAATTCCAGTTAGTGGGCAGGAGCTTCCACTCTCAGCGATCCCAATGGTGGATCTGACCGAGGACGATATTTCTTCCCTTCCATCCCTAGATCTAGAATTTCCTTCCCCTTCTTATTCTCCTATTTTGGATAAACTCTCCACAGCCCGTAATTTCTTCTCTTTCTTTTTCCCTCATCCCTTCTGAGGACAACAGATTTCTCGAATTTTTTGATCTCCTGAATCGCTCGAGTCTGCGAGGTCCTCTCTCCCCCTTGACCACACCACCTCATCTCACATGAAACCTCCGCATAAATAGAAAATCTAGTTATTGATTTAATCTTAGCATTGTTAGAATATAGTCATATACATATAGATACATACATATAGATACACACACACATATATATATATATATATATATATATATATATATATCAAAGTAAATAAATGTAACCAATTATTTTTGTAAAACCAATAAGACAGTAATTTTCATTTATTTCGGCATCCCCTTCCGATTCGTTCCATTTTCCCAAAGATTGCCTTGTCCCTGATCAAAAGAATTAAGTTTCTTGATGTAAAAAGAAGACTAACGGACGCACTGTCATGGATTGGGTAATAATATCACATATTGGCGTTGATCCACATCTATAACCCATTAAAGTGTTTCCGACTTGTGACACGCGCCTTTGGAGCGATAACCACAAGAGTGGAATTTGTTGTGTTCTTCCCTAGTCTTCTTCAATCCTAATTCCTTCTCCCATTCACGACAAAGAATCCTGGGGCTTGGACATAACAGAGGCATGCTTATTTTGATTCGCAATTCAATCCTATACATTATTTTAGATAAACTGCCCAATCTTCTCCCTTTCCTAGAAATTCTGGCGCTTCAACTCATTAATAGATCTACTCTTACCATCATAGGAGCCTACCGTTACTCCAACTTCCCTTTAACCATGAGCATTATTAACTCTATCTTTATGAAATTTAAAACCCAATTTCCTTCGGTCCTTCTTAAGAAGGACTTCAGTGCCCATCATTCCTTCTCGGGATCTACGTGCTTCAATTCAATTTTATATGAATTTATTGATTCTTTAAATCTATCTTGCTTCAATCCTGATTCCATGCCTATTTTCTTTTCACATTTTACTAGAGCCCCTTCTATTATTGACCTCGTATTTTCATCCTCGGATATATTTCCTATTTATAACATTAATATCGGTCAGGATTTAATGAATAGTGATCATTTTTTCTATCTTTGTTATGATCAACTCAATGGCTCGTTTTGTTAATTTTTTCTAGGATTCGCCTCTCTCCAGTGGTGATGCGCTGGCCTAGCTCGCAGAACACGCTGAGGAAATTGCTGAAAAAACTTCTTCAGCAGCTCTTTCTATCTCTTCGGAGGAAGGTTATACCTTCATCCACTGCATCAAATCTTGCCTCGACAAAAAATTATTTTCAATCAAGTCCTACAGTAAGGCGCAATATTATAATGACGGAGGTCGCTTTTCTCGGGGATCCCCGTCGGCTTTCTGATGGACTCCAGAATGCAACGAGGCCATCCGATCACGCTGTCTTTCCTTTAAGTCTTGCAAACAAGTTCCGTCTTTAGAAAACTATGAAGCACATCGTGAATTCGTTCGCCAAACTCGCAAGATTCTTCGACGAGCTAAACGCAAAGACTGGAAAGACTTCTGTGAGAACTTCAATCATCTCACTCCAATCATCAAAATTTGACATATGCTCAAACGATTCAAGTCATCGTCTGGCTCCTTCGCCGGGGACTATCAGCTTTGAAAATAACTCCAGTCTGGCTCAGAATTCCATAGATAAATTTTGCCCCTCTTCTTGCTCTCTCCCTATCCCAATACTTTTGGACATTGCTGACATCCTTAGCGTGGATTGACTTCCTTTTTTCTCTTAACGAAATAAACTACACTGAACTTCGTCAGAAAATTTTCCAGTCCAGAATTGGACGGCATAGATTATCGTCTTCTCGGGATTCTTCCTGAGGAGCTCCTATCATGTCTGTTATCCCTTTTTAACTTACTTTACTGCTTATCTTTTTTTCCTGAGCAATTGTTTCATTCTATCGTTCATCTCATACTCAAATCCCACAGCTCGGGTTTCTGTTCTATCTCTCACTTCCTGCGTCTTTAAAATTCAGGAACATATGATTTTAAATAAATTGTTGGCTTTCGGAATCCTCTTTCTCTCCGCTTCTTCCTCTCTTCTCGAACAACCAATTCGAATTTTAGCAAGTTCAGATCATGTCAGGATAATTTAGTCTTCTCCGCACATATATACTTTGCATTTATTCAATATAAGACAGGCAATTTTCATTGACATAAAATCAGCTTTTGATAACGTTTTGCCTCAAATCTTAAGATCTTATTAATTTAGGCTTTCCTCCTCTATTCATCAGATTCATAAATGACCTGAATTTTCTCCCGCAATGTCCAATTCGTAATTCAGATCCTTATCTCCGGTTTATACGTCACATAAGGGCACTCCTCAAGATTCCATTCTTAGCCCGATGCTTTTTAATATATATTTTAGAAAAATTACCAAGTCACTAGACCCAGGCACATTACTCTAATTCGCTGACGATATCGTCATATTTGTTTCAAATTCTAGTACTAGGAACGCACTGCACTCGATCAAGCGGTCTCTTAATAATATTTAATTTTTTCTGGAAGATCGAAATCTTGAGATTTCTCCTAATAAAACTCAAATGATCTTTACAAAAAGAAGTTCTCCTCAGATTAATCTTTTTGTAAAGTTAAAGGAGCATAACATTCTTCCCTTCTCCTCAATGAGATTCCTAGGCAATGTTTTCGATCCTAAACTCTCAGGCAAAAAATGGAATGTAACATGCAAAGGGAAACGTCTGATCTTTATGCGCTCAGGGATACATGGTGAGGAGCTAATCCCAACCTTCTTCTTTCTATCTATAGATTCATAATACGAGCTTCCTTCAAATATGCCTCTCTTATCTTAATAATAATCAGGCCCTAATTAATCTCCAACGGGTTTAAAATCAAACTTTACGCCTTGCTTGCAGGTATCACAATTCCACTCCAATTAATGTCATGCATGCCGAAATCAAAGAACCTTCTCTTAAACAGAGATTCGAATATTTAGCTGTTAAATACTTCTTTAAGATCATCTCGATCTGGACCATCCCGTAGAGCCGCAACTTCTGGATCTGTACGATCGAGTAATAAATATCTCTCAGTTCTCATATCTTCATAATTATTTTCCGACCTTTCTGCCTTGTCTACCTTTCTGCACATGTGGTGTCATAAAAGCAAAATGTTTATTGCGCCCGCTCTCCCGACGTTTCAGAACCCCTTTACTCTATTGTCATCATCACCTCAATATCAATATCACCTATCAATATCATCTATTCCAATTCACTTGTCCTCCCAGATTCTTAAAAATTTAAGCCTTCCCGCAACATAATACCCAGCTCATCTTTGAAAACGTTTCCCGGAAAGAATTGTGTCAATCCAGTCCATCATTTTCTGTATAGACAGATCCAAAATGGATGATGGCGTACACGTTGGCTCCGTGATTTATTCTCCTTAGCTCAATTTGCAATACATGTTTAAACTTTTCTCGCCACCGTGCTCACGGCCGAGGCTTGGGCTATATACAACGCTCTTTCAATCGCTCTATATGAAAATCTTACACGAGTTATCATCATTTCTGACTCCAAAAGTATTTTGGATATTAAGCAATCATTGTAATAAGACTAACAACTACATAATTTCTTATATCTGATCGAAGAAGCAAAATTCAGGAACACTCAGATCCTTTTCATCCTGTCACATTATGGCATTCGCAATGAGACGACCAGCTGGCTAAGAAAGCCATTCGTGAGGATATCGATTCAAACTTTAAAGTTCCATATTCAGACCTATTTTACATTCCTAAGTCTTACTTGATCGATGCCTTCGACAAGTATGTAGAAAGAACATCCCATGACAAAGGCATCTTCTTTTTTCAAAAAACTTTTATGACAAAAGTAAAAAGCCTTGGTTTCACTCTCAACTTTCTCGCAGATCCATTGCCACACTCAATTGCTTACGGAGTAATCCCTTCAACCTTAACTATAGTCTTTTCCGCTCATAGATAATCCTTCTTGTTCTTGTGCCTCTTACCAAAACCTTGTATATACAACTGTTTTATCATGGAAAATCATATCCTCTATGTAGCTCTTCAGGACTCCTGCCAAGACATCACATTTGACGCCTAACGAGTCCATCATTCACGCGCTTCACAAGCCCTCGATCAAAATATGCTTACTTATAAGTTTCGGATTGGCCTATGATCGCTCTCTATAATTTAAATATTCGCGGCGTTAGCCCGCGATATGCGAATGGTGCAGATACGACTATACATCCTGTCGTAGTTGCACGTTAAGTGCCGCTCGCCCTTCCGCCGCGAGGATCGAAGCCTCTTTAGACTTCGTGTTTTGTAGCAACTCATTTTGCCACGCATCGCTGAAGACCCCAGAAGCTTAGGACTCCAATCACTGCTTATAGAAAATTTCAGGACGTGATCTGGCCGTATTATCTCCCCTTACTCCATTGGAGGCAGGAGCCATTAATTAAGAAGAAGAATTTATCGAATATTAAACAAGAATAAATGATACATTATGCATATTACATGCGTGAAATAGAACGCAGCCTAAATTTATTAGTATAAGAAAAATAATAATGAGTAAACATAAAAAAAATAAATCCTGCATAAATACTTCCGTAACGAATTACGCAATACTTTATGTATTATATTTAGCAGCAAATGTATATTATAAACCGCACTAAGAGTGCTATTTCATTTATGCGTTTTTGTCGTACGACAAATATATATAGAACAGAGAGGTCCTCGGATCTCAGCCATAGCCAATCAATAGACTTGAAAAATTTGTTGTACATCAAAAATGCACAAATGAAATATCACTCTAAGGTCGACATATGTGTTTAGCAGGGACTGCAAGAAATTCACACTTTCGGTAATCTTGTGCTGCTGCTACTGAACGAGTTTTCGGTGCGGCTCAATGAAAAACGCTATAATATACTCCACTGTCTACATTTTTACATGACAGATTTTCTAACTTCAACAACTACAATTAAATCTGTGGCACACAATGTTTGTTTTCCTGCTGGATTAGAATCTTGCCACCGTATTGGCACTGATAGCATTGCAGCCAATTAAGCCTGTTCTTTTTAGCTGAACTTTTGCACTAGTACATCTTTTTTTCTTTTCTCTTCAGGAGAAAAAAAGAAAGATAAACTGGTGCAAAAGTTCAACTAAAAAAATAGGTCTAAGACCGAAATCAGATTATGTATTGAAGATTGAGATTAAAGATTGAAATTTTACTGGCTGCGTTCAGCAGATTCAACATTTGAGTAAGCGCTCATTGCTATTGATGTATTCTTTCAGATCTAAAATGTTAATTGGATGATCTAAAAGAATACATTTATAACAGTGAGCGCTCAATCAACTGTTAAGTTCGCAGTAACAAAGAAATTTTGACTCCTGTTACATCCCAGGGAGATTCGATCGATCTCCAGGTTCGATCCAATACCATAGTCTGAAGTTATGGGGTACAGAATTCGCGGAATACAGAATAAGTATTGAAGCGGCTGCGATTGATTTTGTCCAGGTTGCTGATTGCCTAGATATGAGCACTAGATATAGTGATTATGGTCGACTCTGAGTTATTCTACGATTGCTCTCCCGTTCCTCTCAAATATACTAGGAATCTTTCCAAGATTCCACAGCACTCGAAGCAACCGTGCGAAGCGTAACGAGTATCAAAGAGCGCGCATGGCAAATTTCAAACTGCTCGGGATAATAGAGATAACAGAAATAGACGTAATGTCGCAAAACTTTGGAATAATTTTCCTTTTCGTGAATGAGTAACGAGATATAACATTCAATGCATTTAATCGTCCCATTCTCCTTATGCTAATAAAATAGGATAGATACGCAACTATAACCCATGCGACGTAAGGATTGATCATTAGGAATCGAGCGTCGAGTGCGTGAACGCGGAAATACGCGCAGAGCACATGCTTTGTAGTTCAGTCACGATGAGGTTTCAATTAGCGAAGAGTAAAATAGAAACTTTGTTACCTTGAGATGCCTAAATGGACCGTTCTGCGGTGTTCCCAATTGTCAACAAGAAGGAGGGAATACCAACCTTTATTGTTCTTTGGGCGAATCCTCTCATGCGCGATCGCTTTTCGTTAGTGTTTTGCAACGAATGTTATATCGTTAATAATTAGCAAGAAGGAAGGGATAACCACCAAGCACACTTGGATTAAGGTTAATTAAGTATATATTTTACAGTGAGATTAGGTAATTCGCGTATGTGATATTCAAATCACTCGATAGAACGCTCGTTGATATTCGAGCCGTCTTACCAAACACTAATTCGTATGGCGTAAACTTCGTACCTTCATGTACGCTTGTGTTATACGAAAACGTTGTCAACCTCAGATATTCATCCCATTCGTTGTTTCGATCTACATACTGTTTAAGTAATTTCAAAGTACATGGTAGCTTTTCTCAATCGAGCCGTTTGATTGGAGATGATACGCGATAGTCTTAAATTGTATTATCCGAAATTTGCGTGCTATTGCGCGCATGAGGGCGCTTATAAAATTAGATTCCTGATCCGTGAGAATGGCCTTAAGTGTGCCATAAATAAAATTACTCACAAATGTGTTAACCATATCGATGGCCGTGGTCTGTTTTAATGGTATAACAAGGAAATATTTAGTTAACAAGTCTTGTATTGTTATTATGTACGCGTTTTTCAGGTAGCGGGCCCATGATATCCATAGAAATTTTTTCGAATGCTGTGCTCGGATTGTCCGTTAGGACAATTGGCTGATGAATTTTTATGCATACGAGTTTTTGACAGTTTCTACACAGTTTTGTATATAACACTGAATATCGGCTTTCATATTTGGCCAATGATATCGTTGCTTGACACGCAAATATGTCTTTGTAATATTTTGTATTCGCCCGCTGTAGAGTTATGATATTCGCTAAGGATTCGCGGACGATCCCCGATCGGAGACATCGATTTGGTTGGTGCAAATTGAGATTTTTACATTATGATCATGAAATGTTCGTGCAGTGAGCCCGCGTACAATACGATATCGTCCAAATATAAATAGTTCAATTTCTTGCAGACCGGACAGAATTTGATCTATGAGATGACGTTGGAACGTCACAAGGGCGTTCTTCAGACCGAATGGCATTCGATTGAACTGATAGTGCCCGTGAGGAGTTGAGAATGCTGTTTTCTGCGTGTCCTGCTTATGTATCTGATGGAAACCTGATGCGAAGTCAAATATGCTAAAATATTTTGCACTACCCAGCTGATCAAGGATTTCGGTGATGTTAGGCAATGGGTACGCATCGCCGATCGTCTTTTCTTTGCGCTTAACGCAATCATCATCTACCAGCGTTTATTACCCAGTGAGTCGGATTTGATCTTGAGGACTATCCAGAGGGAGGAGTTGTAGGGGGAATCGGAAGGAGAGATGATGCCATTGTCTAGAAAACTTTTATTTGTTTATTTATTTCCTCTTTATGGATTGGAAGATGCCGGTATTATTTAGTATGGATAGGATGGTTATCAGTGGTGTTTATTTTACGCTAAATGGCATTCGTATAGTCCAATATGTCGGATAGTTAGAAAAGATTGTTTTATTTATTTAATTCATTTATGTGCGCCGTTTCCTCACTAATTAAGTGGTCAAGTTAAAGGAGAGATTTTATTTCTTCTGCACATTTGACCCTAGGGATGGTTTTCGCTGTGACTGAAGCAACTTGAAATACGTGGTCATTTCTTGCGCTGTTCGGTTCTTTGTGCCCTAAGATCGAAGTACGTCCTTCGAATAGCAACACATTACTCGATCGGCTGTCAGAGACAATTTCGACTTCTTTGAGATGATTTACAATTAATATTTACAATCTTATAACAATTTTTTGAACTATTTTAACGCATTTACTATCATTTTTTCGCATCGTATGAACATAGTACAAAACTGAAGATCGACTCTGTATTTTGAAACGAGGTGGAAATTACAAAAGTGAGCAAATTTAATGTTGACTAATGAAATTATCAGTATTCTAGTAAATTCGTTCATTTTTGTAATTTTCATCTCATTTCAAAATATAAAGTCAATCTCCTGACGTGATGGAAAAGTGCGGAAAAAAGCATATTGAAATCGCACGTAATGCATCATTGTTTTTTTTGATCTTAGTATCTATGTTTATGCACTCAGATTTTGTTATTTTGCTTCATTCGTCTCATTCTCTACATTGATATTACTTACGTAATTCCATATCGCAATTTCATATCAATTAGCATTAAATTATTTGGTTCATTCGAACCTTTCATTAAAATCGATGAGATCAGATTTTTGAACGAAATGAATCTGGCAGAAAAAAGTATCGCTCTATCCCACGAAGAGAGAGAAATATTAAGCGTCAAAGTTCGACTATTCAAGTTAGGAAATTTGTTATAGCCGCGAAATCCAGTAATGCAAGCAGGCACTACAACCATGTAGACAATGAAGTGTGTAGATAGTAAATGTATAGGGATGGCTATGCTGCCCCGAACAATAAGCAAACATATCCTATCCGCGTACCGCGGACCTAATCGCCTAGAAGTTGCAATTTAGACATTGTCTGCTTGAAATATTTTTAATTCATGAAGATAGCAGAGTGTAAGAACAGTCTTTTTAGAGACAGTAAAAACCCATGTCGAATCCAGAATGTCTCGCAATACTGCCTCCATTGGTTATAAACAGATTTCCTAACCTAAATAGTCGTGAATTTTAACGCTTAATATCTCGATTTGTGAGGCAAAGCGATACTTTTTTCTGCCAAATTCATTCATTTTGTGCAAAAATGATGTATGAAAATAAACCTAATTTCAATAAAATCGACCGTTTTCTGTATAATTATTAATTATTTTAACCTCTCAAAATACGATGATTTATTACAAGAATAACGACGCACTCGCTATGCCGCAACATCAAATGCGGAATAGCGATTCCTGCACACTGGACGCTGTAATACTTGCCGCGCGGCAAAATGAGACGCGGTAACCAATAAATACATTAAGAACTGTAAGCTTATTGGCTACTGCATCACATTTTGCCGCATGGCAAGCGTTTCCGCGTCCAGTGTGCAGAAGCCATGAATAGTTGTTCTATGGCCTTCCCACCGAGGATTTAATCCAGATCAGAATATAAGAACCAACCAATTACAGTCGAGCATTTCTTTGTCGTTCGACGTGACAGGGGAACTGTAGGGCTGCGTTCGGAAATATCTCGTTGGTGTGTTCGGTGACTCAGTGGAGAAATAGTGGGGGTATCATGTGCCTTTGAGTGGTGAGTATTCTCGAACAGCTTCTATGGCGTGATGTCATCTCAATTCCACCTCACTGCTCACGTTTAACTAGAGCATTAGAAATGTAGGTATTCGCGTCCACCATTTTTATTCCTTTTCCCACTCCTTCCTCTATTCCCATTTCATCACTGAGCTGTGACGGGTTATGATCAGTACAGGTTATGATTTGCTGCTTGAAATTTTGTAGCTCTTTTCATTCCATTTTTGCTCTCAAAATCATTTGAATATCTATCGTAATATTAGTGTAGGATCTGAAATGTCTGGCGTTTAGGTTATTTCTAGACAAAGTGCCAAATATGTATGTCAATTTAAAGGATTGAAATTTTTGATCTGCGAGGAAGTGTAGTGATGTTTATTCACAAGTATTTTACAGCAAATGAATGAAATGAATCGATGAATATTATCCAGGAAATTTAAATAATCGAATACCTTTTTCTGATCTATTAATACAATTTATCGCAATGCAACAAGGCATTTTATAAATTTTTTTGCCTTCGTTAATATATAATATTTCAGGTTTTTATCCTTCTCTTCGTCTCTTAGTCTATGGTAAAATTTCGAAATGAGGAAATACATATTGGGAATACAAATTAGTTTGGTACGTTTTTTTGTGTTCAAAAATGCATTTATTTCGAAACAAAATGAATGAACAGATCAATTAAAGTATTGTCCATCGCTGCCTACTATTTTTCCCATCTCTCAGGCAATTTTCGAATTCCATCTCGAAAAAATGACTCGTTTTTGAAGGCGATCCAATTTTGGAGCCAATTTTCGATTTCTGCGAAAAAAGTGAACCGATGACTTGCCAAATCGTGCTGTATCTTTTGGAACAACCAGTAATCAGAAGGAGCAATGTTCGGAGAATACGGTGGGTACGGTAAAACATCCCATTTGAGCGTTTCCAAATATTTTTTTACGACTTTAGCGATATGAGGTCGAGCATTGTCATGAAGAAGAATAATTTTTTTTTATCACGTCTTTATCATGTCTTTGCTCGTATTCCGGCCGTTTTTCTCGCAATGCATGGCTCAAACGAATCAATTGTAGCCGATCGCCCATAATGGAATCGCCAGGTTTCAGCAACTCATAGTAAATAAGATTTTGGTCTCACCAGATACAGAGCATGATCTTCGAACCATGAATGTTCGGCCGTGATGTTGATGTTAAGGTCAATGGCAACGATTGACCGGGTTTAGCGTGATATTTTTTCTTCTTGGGGTAGAATATCCACTTCTCCAGTCACAATCCGATGCAAAAAACTTTTCTGTTGTCTTCGAATCAGTTCGCAAGTGAAAAATCGCCTTTCAACGTCTCTCGGTTTCAGTTCATAAGGCACCCAATTTCCTTGTTTTTGAATCATTCCCATGGCTCTCAATCGTACAGAAATGGCTTGTTGAGTTACCCCCAATGATTCTGCAAGCTTCTCTTGCGTTTGACTCTGATCTTCGAGTAATGCCTCTAATTCTTTGTCTTCGAATTTTTTGGCTGTCCAGAGCGAGGAGGTTTATCTTCAACGTTGAAATCTCCATCCTTGAAACGTTGAAATCATTTCCTATATGATTTATAAGTTAGAGCAGTGTCACCATAAACTTTGACAAGCATTCGATGGGCTTCAGCCGCACTTTTCTTCCAATTAAAGCAGAAAATCGAAACCTCCCGCAAATGTTGCTTAGTTAACACAAAATTCGACATTTCAAACACAATAAAAATCAAGGTTTTTGTATGAAACTCAAAGCGGTATACAAACTGAATATTATTAGCAGATGTTTAACCTCTCTGAAACCGCCAAAATCAGCTATCACTATAAACAATCAGCTATCACTATAAACAATTCACAGCTGGAGCCATTTTTAGGGAAATGGACTGAACTAATTTGTACTCCCAATAAATACAAAGCTATAAAGTTTCCAACAACTTAAAAGCCTATAACAATCGTAACAATCATAATCTTCTCAGCGGCAGAATGGTAAGAAGTGAGGAAAGGAATAAAAATGGCGGATATGCGAAAACTCACGTTTATAGTATGCCTTAGTTTAACCCTAACTTTGAGCTAAACAATTCACCAGTGAAGAAAAGCGATGAAATGAGGAACGACGGCAGTATATGATTGTAAAAAGAAAGTATTTATAGTCAGACCTTGTACTTAAGGCTTCCTTAAATTTATCTTTAGATGCTCAGCAGCCAATGAAATAATAATAGAGATCTAAAGATAAATTTAAGGAAGCCTTAAATATAAGGCCTGACTATACGAGCATAAGTCATTCCTTCCAAATTTCGAATTTCGATTGGTTGATTCCCTTATGCACTATGCATTATACGTTATGCAAATCTGTCCTGCGGCCATAACACATCGGCTCACACCGACTCCCCTTGCTTTTCGCACGGATAGTTTAGTGGCACTCGGTGTGTCTCTCTCGACATTTCCGAACGACTAATGTATTACCACATATTAGTGGCACACCAGTGAGTATTTCCGAACACAGTTCTAATTCAACTAGCAATCTAGCAGAAAAACAAGCATCGTGTGTCGCTGGCTTTATAGAAATCGTGCGCCTTTGCAAGAGGGAGGGGAGGAAGGGGTGAGAATGAGAGGTGAGAGTCGCTTCGCATGGAGAGTTGAAATCCATGTGGAAGAATACAATTATAGACCTCATTTTGTTTCTGACAGATTTCCTAATTTCAATAATCATCAACTTTAATATCGCTTAATATTTCTTTTCGCGGGGCAGATTGATACTTTTTTCTGCCAGATTCTTTCATTTCAAGCAAAAACATCGAATGAGCTGAATTTTATTGATTTTTGAGGTAGGATAACTACTGTAATTACTGCATATACATGTGCACGTGAGAAGTATATAAATTTTGCAGTTTCTTTTTGTATATAATTATATATTTTTTTTAAGCACCATGCCAAGCTGTTACATCAAAAATTGTACGAATCGTGTACGGATAAATGATATAAAATTTTTTAAATTGCCGAAAGAACCTGTTGTTCGCCAGCAATGGCTGAAGGCCTGCGGAAAAAATGAAGGAGAATTACCTAAATCTGGTAAATTATTAAAATTTATATTAATATTTATTATCGTGTAATTGTATTTTATATTATTTTGACAGACTAATAAATATACTATAAAATATAAATTCAATCTAAAGGGCCAATAAACCTCATAGAATGTTAAAACACTAGTTTGTTTCAAATCGATTTACAATTCCAATTTAATAAGAATTCCAATTTAATAAGAAAGAAGTAATAAAAAGAAATCTCTAGAATTATATAAACAATCTTTTAAACATTGATTATACTTAATGTGACAATTGATATCACATTAGCAAATTAAACTAAATTATAATTTCAAAAACGTATAAAAATTCTTACACGTTTATAAGTTGGCAATGTAATTTATAAATTTGGATAACATATATATATATATATATACTTTAAGTATTTCTATAGAGATGTTATCTAATGAATAAAATTGAAATATAAAATTCAGAATTTCGATTAATTGTAATTTAACTTTTGATTTTTATAATTAAATATTTAAAGAAATTAATAGATACATTATATTCTGGATATTCTGGAAACCTTTCTTTAATAAACTAACAACTTAAAAAAAATACTTATATATAATAGGAAAGTTATGTTATTAGTTTGTTATTTATATAACATGAAAGTTAAGTTAAATTTGTTAAAATATCTGCTAAATTATCAGTTCAAAAATCAGTTTAAAAGGTCGAAATATTTATTTTTATAATGTTTTGTTATAGATTTAGAAACTTCTTATTAAATTTCAATTCATATAAATCAATTTAAAACAAACCAATGTTTTAATTTAACTGTGAGGCTTATCAGTCCTTTAGATTAAATTTTTTTTTGATTTGTTATTTTTTTTAATCTTGTGTGCATGTGGATATAGAATTTTTAAACTATAAAATATACATTTAGCAACAATATGTAGTATTCATTTCGAGGAAGACTGCTTTCGATGGACAAAGCCACAAGATAATATACCACCTAAGCAGATATGGCGATTGAAGGAAAATTCTGTCCCTACAAAATCGTTAAATATGGAAAAGAATGATAAAAAAAAAAAAGATAATAAAAAAATAAAAGTGTAAGTATTTTCTTTATACAAAAAAATTTAGAAAAAGAAGTATATAATTTGATTGAATAAATTGGAAAAAAGTAAGATGAGTACTTTTCTATTTTTCAGAGCAGGTGTACCAACCTATGGACAACTTGTGCAATATGCGCGAGAAAAGCAGCATATACTTTTAGACGAAACAATTTGTATGGATACGAATATTTGTAAAGATGAGTCCATTTTGCTTCCAGATGTTGCAATAAAAAAAATCACGTACGTAACAATTTAATCTATATTTGTCTAGTATCTTATACTATCTGCATTACATTAATATGTTTGTCTTTTTTTTTATCATCATTTCTAAAGTAATCTATTGTTATAATTTCTTTATTATAAGATTATAACTAATTATATAAATATAGGATAACTCCGGCAGATACGTCGCGTTGGGATTTACGGAGCAAAAATAAAAAAAAATAGGAGATAATTTTCCCGTAACTTTGTTACATGCTTTTATATTATATTAGTATTGTGTTATGATTTCAATTTCTTTAACATATTAGGTGTGGAAAAAAGTTCGTGGCGTTTTTTTTTAAATGTAACGGGAAAAACGCCACGAACTTTTTCCCATATTAATGAAATTATTATGAGTTATTGATTTGTCATTAAAATAAACAGCGCCATCATAAATTATAATCTACATAAAATGATTACTGTAGAGTGTGTAAAAGACACAGTGGTTTTTCGTGATACATAAGTGTAGGAGAATAGTAAAGCATGTTGTATAGCAAAATATAAATGTTTTGCTCTTGTATTCTTTGTTTGTTATCTTGTATATCCTATCTGTTTGGGCTATACCACATTTTTAGCGGGCGGGATTATGGGGCGGGATTATGCCCAGAGTATACAAAGTGCGCAGATTGGATTCAATGCACTAAATGCAATAAACACATTACATGAAATATATACCGCATGTAATAACACTTGTAATATATGTAGATTGTAATTATTTTCTATTACTTCATATACATATTTATCATTCTTATTCCTTAATAATACCTTGTAAATATATTTTATAAGTTATTGTATCATTTTATGTCTTATTTATAAGCATTATTTTGTTAAATTTTTTCACGAGCCGTACACAGCTCATCTCCCTCTATGAGTAGCTGCATATCCCAACTCTATGGGATATAAATCGTTATAACGTCGACAATTGTCAGTAGTCCTATATTGTACATACAGAATCCATGATCCGGCCATGATCAAGGAGGCTTTACTCTTTTGGAACTACATCAACAAATATTACAAAAAAGAACATACTAAATACAACAGAAATTAAATCAAGTCTTATTGATAATTGAAACTCTTGATTCTCACAGATAAAACGTGGTAACACTTGCCGCGCAGCGGAAGTTAGTGCAATAGTCAATCATTCTTTCGCTTTTATGGAAAAGCGATAAACTGACTGGCTCTCGCGCCAATTTCCGCCGTACGGTAAGCATTGCTGCGTTCTGTGTGCAAGAGTTATAATGTTGCAATGATTCTACTTAAAATTATTTATGTTAACTGCAAATGTTTACTGCAAATAACGCTTTGAATATCTTCCCAGAATTAACAAAAATTAATTTAGTGGAAGTTGAAAATGTTGTAACTGTTCAGCGAGCTGAACGTTCAGTGAGCGATTGCAAAAGAACGATATAAAAACGCATATGGTTAAATGTATATATGCAATTAATCATATTTATATTATCTATACACTTGTACATATATTTGTAATGCTAATGCATTATCAAAAGCTTAATACACTTCTTGAGATGTATTTATAAAATAAATATTTTAACACATACCATTAGATTTACAAAAAATTTAGACCTCTTTATTTTATAAAGGATTCGTCCCAAGGCGATTACATATTATTTTTTTATAAGATTAGTTATTTAAAGATTCTTTTGTAACGGGAAGTTTAACGTGTTATGGAAAAATGATATATTACAATGCCATAATCGTTCAAAATGTTAAATAACTTTGCTCACTATACTTATGACAAGTTTTGACAAGTTTTATATACAGGTTCCTTTCTCACATTATAATCTACACTAGTATTCTGGTTCAATGAAATTGACTTATACACATTCTTATTTCTTAATACACTGTACAAAAAATACAAGCCTATTATCTAAAAAGATCTCAAGTATTTCTTATTTTATTCTTTCGAATTCCTTCGAACACTTCAAAAAATTCCAATGCGTGTTCGCGTTTCATGCTTAAGAAATGTTTAATTTCTATTTCTAATGCTGTTATAAGCAATTACATCATAAATTGTCAAATATACATACATATTGAATTTATGCAGGAAAATGAAAATGATATTTCTAATTTTTTAACGCGACTAGGGAAATTACTTTTCGCTTATTCTGTACATCTGAGATTTAAATAAATTCATTTGTGTAAAGAAAAAGAATTTTTTTCGCCGATAAAAGTAGGTGACAGATAATTATATATATAAAAGTGCTTTATAGACGATATGTCTTGGTAAAAGATAGGTAACGTGTATCATTTGTTTGGCAGTTAAAGATATGCAGTCGTTCCCAATTGAATGCGACATGACAGAAAAGAGTTGTTGAAATCTCTGCTGTGCGCTCGACTGCTTCGTAGATTTACCATGAGGTAGCTCGAGACTAACGGATCATAAAAAAGTTAAGTATAATTATATTAGTAAAGTCTAACTTACTAAACGCAATCGATCCCGAATGGGAGATTCTGATTTTCCACCGCGTATCTGCCGGAAAAATTATTGCAGCAAAATAATCGACTCTAAAATGTGATATATCAAGTAAAAAATATGTTGGCATTATTAAAATATCAATTATAATATAACAATTTTCAACATACGCCATATGTATGTACTGACAAGGAATGAAATTCTGAGTTACACTAAAATGTAGCACTCCCATGTCCGTTAGTGTCTGTAATCGCGATAGGTATGAATCTACGTACTGCCATCATTAATGATGCATATACTTTCCATCTTGCCTTTTTGAGCGACATACTCTTGGCTATTTACAATTTTAACGGAAATTTCTATTCGCGCCGCCAGGTCGTATGTTCCCGCGCTGAGCAGCACAGCATGTAATTTCATGATATTATTTCCATGCGGTTTGATATCGGAATAAATTGACGAGTGGCCAGCATACTTGTAGTATGTCGAAGCTTGTGGTGAGTACAGCTGAGACTTAACATTTGGAAGATGAGTTTTGCTGCAAAAAAAAATTGCATATGTACACATAAAGAGAAAATAATATAATAAAAATAAAATAGTAAATCGCAATGCTAAGTAATATTTTATATATATTAGATGAAAGATGTTTCTAAAATTCTAGGAATTATCCTCTAAATCTTATTTTATCAATATCACGTAGTTAAACTATTTAACATACATTTATCCCAGCGCAAAAAACTATTTTTTTCGTAGCGATGTTCAAAAATCTCCAATATTTTTTATCTATTGATTTATAAATCGCATTAGATTGCCAGAACTTTAGAAATATCGCTTGTAAATATTTTATTTCTCTCACCTACTAGTACCTATCGTACTTATTTTAACGTCGACTCGCATCTCCGAGTGATTTTGTAAATACATTATTACGGGAATGATGCACAATCGGCTTTGCCGAAAATCGTGTGTGACTTGCCTTTGGTGACTGAGAGAAAACGAGATTAGACTTTTCAGATATTCCGTTTCCCATATGGGATCCTTAAGAGGGACAGTTATTGCATTCAATACGTTTTGGTCCGGACCGAAAATTTTTAAACGAGCGCCATATTCATTACGTTCGGTGCGCGACTCCTTCGGATGTTTGTATGTCTTGTTTAAATGCTCGAGCTCGAGGTGATGCTGTCCGACTGCCATTCGGGTAATCACACCGCTCTCCGTCACGTTGGCGCACCATTTGATAATCAGTGTAGAATTCAGTGCCATGACATCCGATACAGAGTTGCGCTCAACATTTTGTTGCGATTGAAACTGTTGCGCATCATTTGTACTTTCATTCACGTCCAGCGGTTGAATATGACGTTTCTGTATAAAATTAATAAACGGATAACTGTCAGTCAATATCTCGCCGGCTTCGTTGGGAGTCAAGGACACGTTTGAAATAATCGACTCGCTGTCAGCCTTCCTCTTCTTCAGCTTCAGCATCAGATGAAATACCTCTTGAGGTTGTACCTTTATGCTTGGTGGCGAGGAGTGAAACGTGGACCATACAGCACTCTGAAGTGATACTTCTGATAAAATAATCTCATTTATGGATGGATCTTGAACTTGATTGGTATTCTTAACGGACATGATTAAATTTAATGTCGGCGAGTCATCCTTGAACAATCTGCTTCTAGCGGCAATCGCGGTAATTTGTATCGAGTCCAATACCGTTAATTGCCAAGTGTGCCGGCATAAACGGTGTTTCAAAATAGCTTTTGATTCGACGCTTTCGTAGTAGAAGAGCAGATCTAATCTGTAAGTGCCTTTTATATGGGGTGCTTGCACCCAAAGTGGCATTTTGTGAATCTCGCCCATATTCAACATACCATTTTTAGAAACTGGTAATGTCACCTTTGTGACTAACTTACTGCTCTTCTTTGCAATTAAATCTGCAAATAAAATATTGTTACATTTGATAAACCATATAATAATAATGGCATATTTTAGACGAAAGGGAAATACAAAGATATCTTATCTACAAAAACAAAGTGATAAAATAAAATATATGTCCTAAAGACATATGCTTACCTTCACTTGCGAATTTATCAATTTCTGTATTTCCTAATGTAAAAAGTTTCGCGTCGGTAGATGCAATATGTATGTTCATCAATGGTGCATTACCTACATTCTTTAACGTAACTTCTACCCTTTGTACCTCACCACATAGCATTTCTGGCGATAGTTTAGTGAAGAGTATCTGCGAAAAGGAATAAGAATTTCAAATTTTTGTATCACATAATTGTCTTTTCGTAAAACTATACCTGCATAAATGCCGCCTTCTCTATCACATTCATCTCCAACCTATAATCCTTCCCATATGTATTCACACCAGGTTTCTCTTTGATATTTTTTAATTTAGGCGGCGTAATCTCAAATAATCTCTTACCGGTGACAATGGTCGAATTTGTTATCGATAAATCGCTTGTCATCTGTACTGAATTGGACAATTTATAACTTATACCTAAGATTTTCAATTCGCCCACTCGCTTGGGAGTAAGAGACAACACGATATTCTGTTTGCATGCTGGTTGCAACAGAATTGCATCTATAATGTCCGAATCGACCGGATTTGAACTATCGGTCGTTTTTGTTTCATTCGTGATAGTCTCATTATTGTAAGTGAATGACCACAACAGTGTCACAGCTGATAGTGGTAGTGGGACGTGTAACGGATTGTGCAACTCAATGGAATAATGCACAGGTTCGCCTAAAACTGCATTGGGTTTTACGGAATTATTACTTATTCTAGAGTACAGCGCAATGGTTGGTTTAAATATCATAGGCGGAGAACCCTGCGCCTCAGTTATCAGCAATTCCTCCATTTTCGACCATCTTGTGTCATCCGTCTCTTCAGTATTGAACGTGACGTGACTCGCTGGAATATTGCTTTCGTTTTGTTTGCCCAATGGACCATATAGTACCTTAATATTGTTGTTATCCAATAATGGCAAAGGTAAAATAGGAAGTACCGTACCATTTTCCTGAAACAACAACTACACCACTGCCCTGAATAAAAGCTATCTAAGCTATCGATTCATTGTAATTGTCATTTGTATGGTTGCGTATTATACTCACGTTATGAGTATGTAAAAATTCTCGTAAAAACGCAGCCTGTTGCGGAGCATGCTGTTTACTAGAAGCATTAAGTAACTTTTCAAACGCTTTTACCGCCTCGGAAACTTGTTTCAGGGATGCAGCCTGCCTGCCAATCGTGAAATGTATGTGATCCTCTGCCAAAGACCAGCCTCTTTCATAATATACCTAATATATCATGTTTTGTTAATAAAATAATAAAGCTCTTTATAAAAGAAAGTTTCTAAATGCTAGGCTTTTACTGGAGACAATGATATACCCGATTCGGGTATCTACCTGATACGCTTGTTGATAACATCTTAAGGAATGCTTTTTTTGACCAGCTTTCGAGAATCTATGTCCAGCCAGAACCGCGTGGAAGGCATATTTGCGCATCATTTTCGGGCCGATAAAGCAATAAGCAGCTTGCTCGAGCAGTAAAGCTGAACGTAAATCGGAATCCTCGCTGGTCATCCGTATTAACTGCTTCGCGGCTTCTCCATACAATCCCCGACCCTTCAAACACTCAGCGCTGAGCAGTGTCGCTCTTGTTGCGAATTGAGGCGTCTTACAGCTATTTGCGTAAGTTAATATTGCATCATCCATATACTCGATAGTCTTTCTATTTGTTTCGCCTTGCATAAAAGCGCTTAAAGCAGCCATTTCAAGAGCTCCAGCGTAATACACCCAAGCTTGATCCGCTGCAAAGTCGCGTTTCGCGCTGTGATATGCCTGATAAGCAAGCGAATAGTGACCAAACATGAAACACAGATCGCCCAAGCGTCGTAATTGTAATTCTGGCGATTCTGCTGTATAACTAAAACAAAAACATACAAATTTTCAGAATTTACTAATCGTGTCACGTTAATATAATTAATTTCAAGAAAAAAGATTTTTTTCTTGTAAAACATAAAGATTAATAAGACACGATTTTTTTCTTACATTACAGCATTCGATGGCGCCGAACCTGGCATACCAGGCTTATTTGTACTAAACCATCTTTTCGTAGCACTAAATAGTGATCTACTGACTTTCTTGTTTGAAATTACATCGTTCAATAAGCCAATCTGTTTTTCTACATAAGGCAACAAGCTCCGCAAACAAAATTCCGTTATTAATGTCCGTAATCTTTCTAAATCTTGGGTGGAAAGACGAGCACCATGTTGAGCAGCCATATAATTCGGAGAATCCGCCCAGACATTTGTATTCATTGGTGAGTTAGTAATAACGGATTGACCTTTGACATTAGTCGCCGGAATAAAACTTTGTGATTCCTCATTATCTGGACTGAGAGGATGAATTGTAACCGGAACTGCTTCTTGTCCGACTTCTAGATTTGTATTTGCTGACTCGGATATTTCAGAGAGACTAATTGTATCAACTCCGGCAACTAACTCCGTCAAATCTGGAGATGGTAATGTAACACAGTTGTGCGGCATTAGCGGTGTTCCAGTTTGACTTATTCTGTAGAGGAATTGCTTTTACATATTACATATTTCCGAAATTACATTTGAATAATAAGATTAAAGATAAGATAATTTGTTAATATGTTAATATGTTGTTAATATAAATAACTTAACATTATAAGTATAAATAATTATAAATTTATTATAATAAATTTTAATCTCTAAAAGAACATACTTTTCAGTTTCTGTAGTCAGCTCGCTCGGCATAGCAGATACTCCGCCTGTATCCGCAGGCGTACGAGGAGAACTATTTTGTTCATTATTACCAGCCAATTCCAAATGTTTTATTAAGAACTGACTCCAAGGATCGGGCAAATGTGTATTATCGTCGGAAAAACCAGGTGGTCTCGAATTCATTTGCAACAGAAAGCAATTATTAGTACCATAAATAGTCTTCATCTCTGTAAAAACTGTTTCTGCTCTGAAAAATAGATTTCATAAAAATATAGAAAGAGGAACTGATTTATCAATTTAATACGCTTATAAAAAAAAAATTGAATTAATCAAGTTCTCTCAAATTCACGCAAATTTTAAAAAGAAATAACATACTTACTTATTTCTGTCATCTTGAATAGCGTCGTGAACTAAGATGTAATACCTAAGAGCATTATTATTGAACCATTTAGGCAACTTTTCTGGTATATTTTGATGCAATTGCGCTCCCATAGTCTGAATTCGCTCTAATGGATTGTCCTCCGCTGTAGAAACAACTATCATACATGCGAGTAGATGCTTTGTGAATTCGTGATCTGATGAAAACTGGATGCTCAAAAACATTTCTCTCCATGCTTCGAACCAAGGAACAGAAACAGGGATATCCAACTCGGTCGCGCCGATATGAATCGTAGTTGTACGTTCGCATAAGGCAGAACTGACTGCTTCGTTCAACAACTTTTTGGCAAGACTTGGTTCTGGTGGCCGCGTGTTAATGTCTTGTATAAAAAGACGAAGATTTCTAATCGCTATCGTATTGCCTTGGGGATCCTTAAAATGTCCTAAAGACATGCAAACAGATGTATTATATATAGTTCATAAAGAACAGATTTATGTATAAGGTATATCAAAAGTCAAGCTGCATTAACAATTTATATAAATTATATTAATATTATCTATCGTTTTGAGTCAATAAATATTTTGATTACAAATTAATTTGAGATGATAGAGACAATTTAGAGTTCATGAAACTTTGATAGCCTCACGATTATCATAGCGAATTCTGTTAGATGCAGCAATGCATATTGGTGACATTAAATCCGTGCACAATGATTTATTCTGTGTAAAAATAAAATACAAATTCTTTTTTCAATTGATAAAATACATATTTTATCAAATAATAATAAAATAAAAATATATTGAGGAATTTCAATACAAACAAATAAGATTCAAACAAACAAATAAGATTCTTATAATATTGAAATACAAAATTAAAATAGGATTAATAAAAATCTAGGACAACAATGTGTTATGTTTAATATTAACTATATTTAATATACTTAATAATATATTATTATTATATATTATTATATTCATATAATAAATAATTATATGAAAAATTTTGAAGTGTTTTTTATTTATGATGTCATGATTCAATATGGCTAAGACGAGTACTTAGAAATCTTCAGCCAGTATTTAGTCAGTTCTTACTTCCAAATCATCTTAATTGCTTTAAGATATTAATGACTTTGTGATTGGCTTATGATATCTTAAGATAGTATTTTAATTTGATTTGGACTATACTGGGTTAGTGCACATTAAAAGTTCTACATAAAATAGTATCTAAATAAAGTAGCATGATATAATTAACTTAGATAATGAAATAATACATGTATATTCTATTTATAACAAATAATATAACAATATCATTATTAAGTGTTTAATCATTTATATGTTTATATATTTTTACATTTCATATAATAGCTTTTAATTGGGCACTAATAAATATAATTAATCGAATTCACTATAACATATTTATGTCGATTTGTATACAACAGCCTTGATGCATGATCAATGAACATGGAATGAATTCAACCAAATTCGCTATTAATAAAGCTTGTTAACTAGTATCTAGAATTTCACTTTTGATACATGTATCCTGTATATATGTAGTTTACACAATAATACGTATATATCTTTGACGAACGGGTAATTTAGATGCCGCAATTCTCGGCTTACCTTCGGTATTCAATTTGCAAAATGGCTGGAGCAATTCGACGAATGACAAATTATTCTTTTGGCATGTGGCGTCGGCAGCGGCCGAGCAAACTACGGCGACCTGTGGGGAGAACGCGTTGCCGATGAATTCCCGTGGGGTTAACTTGCACTGTGCCATGATCCTTGCGTGCGGGGCCGCTGTAACATAACCCGAAAGCCGCACGTATGTAAGCGGACGTAGCGCGTTTACCACCAACTCGCGATCACATTATTTTCAGTTCCTTCGTTATCTCGTGAGTCGACGTCGTGATGATGCCCCGAAATGACAACGCATCCCCGTACACTCATGCCGATAAACATATTTAGAATCCACCACTGAACTTTACCAAGCAGCTGTTTTTTCTCCCTCTACCCTCACCAATGTCCGCCATAGAAAAGACAATTAAACGAGAATCATATGGAGTTGAATTCAGAGCAGCCAGTCAAAATTTAGCCTCAATAGCCTCATATAGCATGATTGCACACAATAGCATCGTGACAATCGCTGTGTTCCAGAATTCATTGTCGGCGCTGAAAATCTACAGTTTACGTTATATATACTATACATTTTCAACACTGGCAGTGAATTTGGAACACAGCCAACATATATCTTAATCTTTAATCTGTCGTGAATTATAGGTGGGACCATATATATTGTTTTTTGTATTGCTATTTGTAGCATCACTGGCAACTTTAGCTGCGTTTCACGCATGATATGTATAATGCATAATTTATCCTTGTTTAACATTCGGTAAATAACAAGGATAAAAGATGGATCATGCCTGGTGAAAATTTTTCTCATAATTTTTATACGAATTTGAATATTTTTCAGAAATATTCAGAAATATTTGGAAAGTTTACATTTTCTCTCAGAATTTTTCACAATAAATTCTGAAATATTCTGAAATTTCTCATCCCATAATTTTCATAAAGTATTTTAAAATTTTTTAAATTTTATAACATATTTTCAGAAATTATACTTACAAAAAATCATAAAAATCTTACGATATTTCATAATTAACACATATGACAAATTCTGAGAAAAGATGCAGATTTTCTGAGAAATGTTCTAATTCGTAAAAAAAGAAAGAAAATTGTAGAGAAATTCTGAAAAATTATATGAAAAATTCTGAGAAAAATTTTCCAGGATGCGCATCATGCGTAAAACAAAATGCAGCCTTTCTAATTAAGATGCCTTTTCATGCGCAGTACGCTGCAGCAACAAAAATATCACGTGATGCAAATTTTTCATATGTAATTGCTTCCGCTGCATTTGCTGCGCACAAAATAACGACAACACCATATGTATTAAAGTTTAATCTTAAATATGTGTCTTTTATTTGTTCAGCTCGAAAATTAATATGGAAAACTTAAAAAGATAAAAACTTATGATTATATGGCAACTGTTAGTATAGTTACAATTTAGACAACTACTATTTTAGGTAATTATTTAGAATTTAGAATATCTCCATTACTTCAAATCTTAATAAAAATGTACTCAGTATATGTAATCATTGTATGTATTCAATTTTTGCATTTTTTGCAAATACTAAAAACTTTCTCGACTTAGACTTCTATGCTGCTTGTTACTTATTCTCATTTCAATGAGATGCGACAAAATGTATTTCGGAAGTGCGTTATCTCAAAATTTTTAACCAACAACAACGAATTGCTGCCGTGCTGCATATGAAAAATCAGCTTTAGCCAACATTGTGGCCCGTACGTCAGAATGCTTTTATCGATGAAAGCGCGCTTTTATGAAATTCTATAGTATGCGTAACATAAATTATAGCATGTTAGCGCTAACATCATACACGGACCTGTGCATCCAATGCTAATCAGCTGATTAATAGCGAATTCAATTGGATGCACTCAGTTATTTACATTAAAGCCTTTGTACATAAAGGCTACGGTCAAAGTTCAAATGCTTTGAAACATTTGACGGACCAATTAGAAGAAAGAATTTTACAAACTGACCAATTAAAAAACGCTTCAAAGCGTTTGCAGCATCGCTTTGACCGTCCAAAATAACAGTAAAGATATGTATTCTAAAGAATTGTATTCTAAAATTCATTGTCTGTGTTAAAAATATATAATACACGTAACGTAGATTTTTAGCGGTGAATTTTGGCAGTGAATTTTGGAATACAGCCATGTTTATAAATAAACATAAAAATCGAATAAAAGTCGTGAAATATTCAATACATTTTATTATATTATTATATTATTAATTATAAAATATATATTTTATAATTTGAAATATTTGCATTTCATTTTTATTCGAATGTATGTAATCGGACGAAACTTTTGGTTATAAAAATACTGTTTTAAATCGTTTGTATATCGTATGAAGTTTTTTTAAGTGGAATTAAAAAAGTTTGTGAGTCGTTCTATTAATTATAATTAATGATTTTTTGGATGTATCGAAATGGATTCGACCGAAATAATCAATCAGATTTAAATTCAACAATGTTTATACATGGAATCGTTTGTATTTTGTATGAAGAGTTATAAAGTATCATCAAAACATTTGTGAGTCTTTCAGACATTTTTAATTAAATTTAAATGTCATGTATTTGACCGAAATATAAGGTTTGCTCGCATTGCATGCTCCTACTTTCTTCTACAGCTTTTTTCTATAGCTTTTATCAGAGAGAAACCTGAGAGAGGACATAACGGCCCAAAACCTGTAATCGCAAAATGCTGTCGCGCACTACTGCCTTCCGACAAAGTGGATGTAAACTATATAGTAATGTCCACTTTTCTTAGGGTCATCGTTCATTTTTCAAGACTGGAGATGATAAATCGATATTGGTTCATATAACGTGTTAAATGTAATCAAATATTGATTTATCACTTTCATCCTTGAAAAATGTATACCCAAGGACTTCGATTCTTTCCCTTGATTACTTTTTTAAAACTCTCAAAAATTCGGGTTATTTCGTTTGTACGTCAAATTTAGTTGTAAGCAGACGTAAGGTATAGGGCGATCAACGCGAGGCTGCAAACGCTTGAAGAGTTTTTTTGATCACTTTGTAAAATTTTTTGTTCTAATTGATCCATCAAATGCTTCAAATTTGCAATGAGACTTTGACCACAGCCTTAATCGTGTCGTGAATCACGCATGAACTATGAGCAATATAGAAAAGTGGTCATTTCTCAGTTTATGAAAATTTCCGAGGGAAAGAATCGAAATCCTTGGGTGTACTTTAAGAAGTGGATATTGCTATGTAGTTTACATCCACTTTGTCAGAGGGTAGTAGTGCGCCGCAATATTGTGCGATTACAAGTTTTGTCATATTCTCTCTGAAGCCGGTTCTACATTAGTTGTAAGTTAATCGCAAGTTTATTGCCAGTCAATTTGAAGCTCGCATTTTGAAATCATCTTGATATTGGTTGTTGCAACAAACTTGCGATCAGCTTGCAACTAATGTAGAATCGGCTTTATAGTTCCTGAAACGAGG
>Ga0157363_1000537_pt1 | contig 29105 bp, 9 predicted proteins | sample AttsexASBM1_FD_111477 | JGI IMG/M metagenome (GOLD analysis project Ga0157363, IMG submission 111477) | Fungus gardens microbial communities from leaf cutter ant in Ribeirão Preto, State of São Paulo, Brazil - Atta sexdens ASBM1 | ecosystem: Host-associated > Fungi > Mycelium > Unclassified ... | reverse complement strand
AGAAGTTTATAATTAAATAATTTTCTTGCCATTTTAATTTCAAATATCTATAAAATTATAGTAATAACATTTTTTTGTACCAGGTTGACATTAATGACATTATACGGAGGAAAATCCTCATTATCGAAAAACAATACATTGGACAATTTCATATTAATGTCTGGATAAAAATTTTAGATAACCAAGTTATTGGATCATATTTTTTTCCTGAAAATATTAATATCAGCAGAGGTTTATTCCGCTTTTCTGGAGGAAATACTACCCATTGCGAAAAAACAGATGATTTTACTATTAAAAGTATTATTGAAAAACTTATTGAAAAAAATGAATGACGTTTTCAATAATATTTTATAGCAAGCTGAGTTTTTGTCAATGATAATATTTTATCACTGAGGATTTTACTTCACTGGCTAGTAATGTTTTCAATGGTACATTAATTTTTGCTAAAATGAGTATTATTATTGATTAATATATTGACTAATATCTTATTCCACAATACATATCATAAAATTATGATAAAAAAAAAGTTTTTCCTTAAATTCGGGAACTAATTTTATAGTGCTTCGAAACGATCACCATCCGATTGCATATTGCCATCCGCTATCTTTGATTTCTGAAATCATATGAAAAGAAAATCACTGCTGTTCGATGATCCACGAATACCTATATAATCATGGATGTATAGCTATGATACATCTGTTTAATATATGATCCTGGTAGAAATTTGTCCAGTTGTCCAACTGAACATCCAGTCAGCTACTATCTAATATTTAATTTTAATGTTATAACGATTATTTTGGTTAGGAAATCATATGCTGTATTTTTGTAGTACCAGTATCATGTATATCGTCTTTGATTCTACAGTCTCTTTCTTCTGTCGATAATAGTACGCCGTACTACGGCGATACGAGTTATGTACCATGCTGTATCTAAACAGTACGCAGTACAGATATAGTTGATACATTGTGCTATATCATGTACACTTTTGTACTGCTATCATATAGTTACGCCGTATACCGTCACCTCGTGGCAATACAGTAACAATATGGTAGCGATATTTTGTGCGGGTATTGTAGAATATCGCACGCTTGGTTATCTGAGGTAATATTTTACTATTGAAAATTTTTATCACCGGTCAGTGATAAAATCTTTAGTGGTAAAATATTGCCATTGATAAAATTTCATTGAAAACAAACATAAATGAGTAGCTTTCAATACGAATAATATTCCTATTGACAATAATCCAGTGATAAAATATTATACTAATCGAATAATATTCCTATTGATGCGATATCCAATAGTAACTAATATATTATTAATCGAATGATATTCCTATTGGACTTCATCCAATGATAAAATATTTTACCATTAATTATCACCGAATGATTTTCTTATTGAACATTTCAAATACTAAAATCGATAACGATAATGCTGTTGTCCATATAATTTTAATTCAAATGATTTTACTATTGATCTGAATGATAATACCATTGACACTTTTCGCGATGGGTAATTTATTAAATGATGTTCTATGGCTATATTACCAAATATTATATTTCAACAAGATGGTCATCCAGCACATATATCTCTTCTTGCTCGTACTGTACTGAATCAAAGATTTCCTAACAAAATAGACATCCATAGTACTTTACATGGCCCCAACGCTCTCCTGACCTTATACTGAATTTTTTTGTATGGGACTACATTCGGGGTCAAGTTTACGAAACTACGCAATACTACGCACTACTACACAATAGAAACGATTTGAAGAAAAATAGAAGATGCAGTTGAAAAAATAACACCTATTATTCAAAATGCGAGAAAGCATTATGCGGAGAATTGCGTTATGCAGAAGAAAATGGAGGATATTTCGAACATCTTCTATAATCTTCTATAAAAATGATTATAATAAATATATGATTATTATATTAATAATGTTATATGTCAATATTATGTATAAACAGTATAAAGGGTTCTTTGATTTTTTTTTATTTTTATAGCGACTATTTGTTATGTAGCAATACTATGTATAAAATTAATTATTAAATTAATTATTAATTAATAAATTAATATACCAAAATGAATATTAGATTCGTTAACGATCGTTTTTATCATTATTAAAATTTACAATGAATCAAATTCGTTAGTCGACTATTTAAATTTGCACATATGTGCTAACTGCTGACTTTTGTACTGTGCATAAACATTTTGAGCAAAATATAATTTAAATAATATAATTATAACATATAATTTATATTCTAATTTAGTTTATGATCAATTATGACATTTATACAATTTTTCTAGTAATAAAGAAGATATAACATCTAAGATTTTCTTAATAAAATTCATTTTATAACCTATATCAACTTCTGTTTTCAACTTCTGTTTTAATGAATTGCTACGGAAATTTATCATAAATGTATCAAAACTTCGGACTTTAAATTTACTATAAATTTTATACGCGAAAAAGATATGCGAGTGATTATACCATCTCAGTAATTAAGCTTACGCAGTTGTAAACAAATGTGCGCGCTTGCACGAATAGATAACCCTTATACTGTCGCTGTTATATCCTGTACATATTCAACAAGTAACCTTAAAAAAATCCTAAAGTCGTCTGTTTTACCGACTATTAATTATATTGCTTAAACGCAATATTTTTACTGAAATTTCTTTTTCCTTTTTTTTATAGACTTGAAAATCCTTTTCCAGAGTTAAAGTATACGTGAAGGGGATGCTAGAGTCGCCTGCTTAATCAAATAGAAAACAATACTTTGAAACCAATTTCTTGTACGTATTACTGTTAGAGTTTTTAAAAATCCTCCAGAATTAAAGTATAACGCAACTCTAAACAACTTTATACAGAAAACAAAAATTATTGTATAAAATTATAGTTATGCTATTCATTTCTGACGTCGATTGCTAACTACACTTTCCTTATATGAAAAATTTATACTTTGTATATATAAAACAAACTTACAAGAAAAAGATTGGAACTGATTCCCTTCGATTTTGATAAACTTTTAGTATATTATTCTCCAGATAAAAATAACAAACATGTAAATATTTTTTTATACATAAAAATAATACCTTTTCATGTCGATATGTCACTTTACTGAATAACATGGAAGGTAACGGTCCATTTTTGGAAGAGAAATATTTATGGTAAGAGAATCTTTTTGCTTTTCAATAACGCAAAAGAAGATTAATGCTAAAAAGAATTTAAAATACTTAAAAGAATAATTATTTTAATTAAAAAATTGTGCTTATTACTGAATTAAAATATGATATAATAATAATTCCATGTATTAAAATTATGTCGAAATATTATGGAAATATGGAAATCTTATTATATTGCGACATAATTTAAATTCACCAAATTATTTTTATGTTGCGACATAATAATAATTTGAATTGAAATTATATAGTTTCCATTTGTAATAATTCAACATTATAAAAAACCTTTTTGTCATTGAGAATGATTTGATCGATGCCGAAACATTTATTTTGTTATATTTTCATATTTATAATTTTATAATATATTTTTTTTGTATGTTTTGTATCTCTGGCTTGTAGCCCTTCAAAAATTTTGATTTTATTTATTATTATTGAGCCTTATTATCTTTTATAATTAAAATTATGTTATAATGAAAAATGTTTTTAAATTGCATATAATTTTAATTCATTTTAATTAATATTATGTTACAGATATAAAATAAGAATTCAAAATTATTATTATATCTCAACAGATTTCTATTCCTAGAATTGTTTGTTGTGTTCTGAGATAACAAAAGTAGACTTTCTAACGGACTTACAAAGTACTCTAATATAATTCACTTTATTAAGAAAATATTTGGTACAGAAAAATGCCACATACCGTCATGTGACTATTTTGTCATATTATTCGGAAACTCTTCAAATCTTCTCTCTCAGCACTCTTTCACCATCGAATGCATTTCATTTATTTCTTTTAATTGTATATACATTTTCTTAAGGGGATCCTAAAGTAAAATCCCGAACTCCGTCGAAATCACTGGTTTTCCAGCGCATCAACATGTTTTTATATACTATCACACAAATATCTCACATATCTATATACAGTATATACAGTAGCGCAACTTCTCTGTCGGCATTTTTGTTAGTGTTTCCTAAAATGGAGTGCGCGAAATAAATAAGTTCCCTATTAGCGCCATCTGAATTTCTTTCTCAATTGTTCTTTATTTTGCTCTCTCTCTCTCTCTCTCTCCCCCCCCCTCCTCCCCTTCTCCCCCTCTCTCTCTCTTTTTCTAGAAATAGACATCAAAGTATACATACATAAGCCCATATTCAGAATGCGCTTACAGTGATGTTAACACGCTAACATGTTATAATTTATGTTATACGTACTATAGAATAGACTTCAGAGATAAAAGTGCGCTTTTATCGATAAAAGCACGTTTTGAATACGGGCCACTATCTAAATGTAATAAAACTAAAAGAAATAGATGTATAATTATAATGCATTGCAAAATAAAAAAAAAATACAAAAATAAGAAAATATAAAATTATATAAATGTTGTATGATACAAATATTATACTGTAAAAATATTTTAATTAACGATTCAGCATGATGCTTGTTTTCCTTGTGTTTTAGTAAATTATTAGAATTACATCACATAGAACGCAAATTTCTAGCTAAAACGAAAGCAATTCAGCAATTATATATATCACTCAGTTTAAGCGAAATTGACAAAATTAGTGTGTTTGCAGGTATATGTGTGCGTGTGCGTGTGCGCGCGCGCGCGCGCGCGCGTGTATGTGTGTGTGTGTGTGTGTGTGTAATTTCGGTTAATTGTTCACCTCTCGTTGCATTGTTGTCTTATTTCCGGTTTTATTGCTGGTAGGCTTTGTAACAGCAATTTTGCTGATGCCTAACCATTTGCAAACTACTAATGACTATTGTATTGTATTGTATTTTATTTTATGTCTACTATATATAGTCTATTGTATCATTTATTTTATGTCTATTAACTCTGTTAATATGTAGTCTTTCTCATAAAGCTTCGCAATAAACTAAATTAAACTAATTAAACTAAATACTTTTCTTCTATCTCTTTCTCTGAGTATATCAGTTACTCGAACATTTAAATGGCCCTGAAAGAGAGAACGGAAAAAAAAAGAAGTGAGATAGAAGTTTAGAAGTTTGGCGTTACTGGGCAACTTACTTATTTTGCGCACTTCATTTTGGGCAACATAAAATCAGGAGAGTTGCGCTACTGTATTTACTGTGTCTATGATACACGCAGTCGCATGTTCGTGTCAATTTTCATATAACAAATTCATCACGCGATAAAACGTCTAAATCTAATTCAAGAACTCGATTTTATTTGTTCGTGCAATTACGTGTTTGTGGATCCATTTCGTAAGTACAGGTTGCAAAACTTTCATATTAAGTAAATGTTATCACGACTTGATAGCTTGGACGCCATGTTATACTAAGAAATGGTAAAAAATATACCAATTTCGAAATTTTTAGACGTTCTCAACATAAATAAGTATTAATGCATATACTTTAATTCTGGAAAAGGATTTTCGAATCTGTGAAAGAGAAAAAAAGTATTTATACAAAAATTATACGATTTAGTCGGTAATAAAACAGACGGCTTTAGAATCCTCTTAATTGAACAAAAACTCAAATAAAAAACATACAATCATTATATTACAAATTAATAATATCAACATTCGGACGGATGAGTTCTCTTAGATCTGCCAGAATCGGTAGCAATCGTATCTTCCTTCCTAACCGATAACTCTATTGATTCTGGATGATATGTCTAATTCACTCTTTTTGATATTATTTCAAATTTCCATTTAACAATTTGATGTGATTGAGCTCAACTTCAACGTTACCTTAATAGGAATTCATATGATCTCTTTAGATATAAGTATTAAATTCAGCCCCATTCTTTATTTATCTCAAAAATCTTATTTTCCGAAATCTTCGGTGCTTTATCGTATTCCATTGTCCAATTTAATACAGGGTTTAATTCCGCTAACTTCATCATAATGAGAAAATAATTTCGACCGATATCTTTTCAGTTATACTACTTAGGGTATTTCTGATCATCTCTCTATTTAGGGTAATGCTACGGTCATCCACCTGATAACGTCAAAGAAATCTTATCAGCATTTTTTATTAATTATACCGTTAACCTGTTTGCATAAAGCGTATAAGATAGTAAATACATAGCCCTCCCTCCTCCGTCACGTCTAGTTTCTTACAAAATTCTTTAATCGATATACATATATTGATTGATATAATGGACCATTATCCGTGATTAACAGCCGGAGGATCCATTCTACTGAAATATTCGTCTCATTTATTTATAACAGCTTCTGCATAAATTGATGACATAATTCAATAAGCTTCCACCCATTTACTACACTCATCGATCAACAACAAAAAATCTTTCTTCATCTAAAATCTAAAAAAAATCTGAGTGAGAAGCCATAATTGACTGGGTATTAGCCAAGATATACCAGGTCTGATAAAAGAATAAGCGAACTTTTTGAATTACTCGGCAACAGAGCATCCTAGCAATATACGTAGCACTATAGTTAATATTTGTAGCACTATAGTTGTTACCTTGAACTGAATTTTTATTTTGGGAATTGATTTTAAATTTGAGAACAAGAAAAAGGGAGCAAGATCTGGGGAGGCTAGGGAAAGAATTAGTCATCTAATTTTTGACACAAAACTTGCGAATTGACAAGGCTGAGTGGGCAGACGCATTGTTGTATAGTGAAGGAACCATGAGTTGTCTCGCCACAACTGTGATCTCTTTTTGCGAATTTTTTCGCATAATCTTTTCAAAACGTTTTTCATAATACTGATAATTGATTGTTTGACCTTGAGGCAAAAATTGCAAAATCGCCACGAACACTAAAATACGTTGCATTAAATAACAATAACTTTAAAACTAAACGAGATGTAAATTTTAAAAAAGTCAGTTACTCGGAAGATTATAGAGGACGATTGTAGAGCTGCAAACCGCACGTCGCTAAGACGCTCCGTTGCCGAGTAATTCAAAAAGTTCGCTTATTTTTTTATCAGACCTCGTATAGGATGAATCTGATAAAAGTTTCACCATGTTTTTCTCAAACAAGATAGAAGGAAGACACTTATTATTAAAATTATAGGATAAGTAGAAAGACATACTTTGATGACCTTGAGTAATCTTAAATGTCCTTTCATACCACGAATACAATTTTTTTTTTAATGGAAAGGGATATTTTTTACTCATTCTATCGATCTAGAATGCTCAATGAGCTTGATAACTTTTCATTAGAATATCTTTTCGAAAATTCAATTGTAAGATATAAACCAAAATAAATCAGATCATTAAACTGAGAAGACTTATTGTTAACAATTCATAATAGTTCAATCTTTTTAATTTTAATTTTAATTTTTAACGAGTTTTCTGAAAAAAATCTGTTTAATTTCTTTTTGCGATGTTTGTCAATTATATGTGATTGTTCAGAACTTCGTAAGCTTTGAAACTGGTGTTGGACAACATTCACTAATGTTGGATTATGACCCGATTTCTCATTTGCTCCGAGACGATCACATAAATATAAAATAAAAGACTCTAGGAATCAATCGCTGGTTATAAATATGCATAATATCAAAACAATATAGATCAATATAAGACCATATAAAAATTGGAATGTTTCAAGTCATTCAGCCTAATATTTCTAATATTAGAAGTCTAATATAGCCGTTAGTTTAGATTGTTAACATCGCATTTCAAAATTCACTTTCTCTGCATAAAATTGTTATATTTTAATGAAGAAGTTTTTGATTACAGTGAATATAGAACAAAATGCTACGCAAGCTACGTTGCTTTATATGTTGCACGATTTGCAAACCGTTGTCATTTGTAAGAGGACGTTTTACACGTTTGGCAAATCGAATGCGTATTACTGGAAATATTAAGACTTAGCCAATACAACAAAAGCAAAATATTGTTACAAATAAAAACATGTCTATTGATGTACACATGTCTATTGGCTGCAATTATTGCAAACATGTTCACATGTTTCTATAAAAGATATTGCCCGCGATAGAAATATTAGATAATCTTCAATGTCACGCTCACGAAAAAAATTAATTCCATCCATATCGCATATCGCATACTCTAAGAACTATCACAGAATGATTTTAGCATAAGGAATCCAGTTCTGTACATGAGCTCAAAATAAATTGCAAGAAGATCCTAACTTTTTTCGACTTTTGTTGTGATCAGATGAAGCAACTTTAACAGTGATAATTATTAATAGTCAAAATTTGCATTACTGAAGCGAAGTCGATCACACTGGATGAGAATTATGGATCAACACCGGTAAAGTATTAATGTTTGGACAGGAATTATTGGCGTTCGATTAATTGGACCAGTCTTTTTTTGAGGTCTCTAACAATCGAGAGATTTATTCGTTTTTTTAAAAATAATTTTTTCGAATTTAGTAGAAAATATTCCGTTGAGAGATAGGCTTTAATTAAATAGTGCATCACCTCACTTCGAAATAAATACGAGGCAAAAGTTCAACAGAATGTTCCCAAACAAATGGATTGGTAGAAGTGGTCCTGCATTATTCCCTGCGAGATCACTCGAATTTAACATGTTTGGACTATTATTTTTGGGAAAGAATGAAGGAACTAGCTTATTTTCAACGTCCTACCACTTCGGAAAACATGAAAGAAATAATGATTCAAGAGTTAGAAAGAGTCCAAACAAACTTTCCACAAAGATTACAAGCATGTTTAGATCAACATGTCAAATATTTTGAACAATTACTGCAATAATAAAAAATTTGTTCCAAATTTTCCAAGTTTGATTTAGTTTAGTTTATATCCAAACAATAGTTAAATTTTTTAAAAGATAATACAAAATTATTCAATTCATTAAACATCATCGATAAAACAAGTAAAAAATACTTCTTCCCTTTTTAAAAAAAACTTTTATTATTGATAGTATGAAAATCAAGGACATTTAAGGTCAAAAATTTAATATCCTCGTATTTATCCTATAATTTTGATAAGATATTCTCTCACTATCTCTAATTTTTCAGAAAAACGTAATAAATTTTTTATCAGACTCATCCGGTAGGATGACGTAGATCGTTCGAAAAGTTTGAGTCTCAACAGAAGATAACGTTACTTGTCAAAACAATTCTGGTACTACAATTGTACATGCCTTGAAAGATATCTGTAAAAATTGTAATCATTTTGGACGCTCAATTGTTTGACAGTCATTTGTGTCAATCGGTATCAATGTTTTTGTAAAAATGGAAAAGATTAAATATCATATCATAATTAAGTTTTTGCATTTAAAAGACAATAGGCCTACGCAAATTAAAGCCAAGATTTGGATGCTGTTTATGGGGATTCTGTCCTATCATTCGCCACTGTGAAAAAATGAGCAGTTGAATTTAAACATGGTCATACATACCAGCTTGGCTGATGATGAGCATTCGGGACGGCCAACAACTGCAACCACCATTGATAACAACAATTGTTAAACAAAAAAATTAAAAAATTTTTTTTTCTCTTGAAATCGTACAACTTTTAAAAAATTTTTTTCCTTTATATTTCCAACGGTATTCGGCTCGAAATAGAAATACCATTTTTTTTTCAAAGGAATATTTCATCTTTTAAACATGCGTTAGCGCACATATAAAAAAATACGTGTCCCTTAAATTTGTATTTAACAACATATTTCAGGAGATTCAAATCAATGCCGGATAATTATGTGACGTGAGATATATCTTTAGCTAATTGAAAGCTATTTTTTTACATAGAATGTATGTAAAAAACTATTAGGATCCAGAATATATGTTAAAAACTTATGTAAAAAGTTATATAAAAACAATTAGATTATGCAAGGAATTGCCTATAGATAATATATAAGGGATTGCTTGTCTTATGGATTTTTGGAGACCTATAAGCTCTCGGTAATATTGCATTTGTCGAGTTATTGTAAGATAATTATATGTATGATTGGTCACAAATTCTAGCCGCTTCCAAGTTTTTAACAATGATTTTAACAATGATTTCTGATCTCGTCCAATATTTTGTTGATCGAATTACACTTTACAATTGTATAGGTTTCAATGTCAGATAATAAAGCTTTCATTTTAGAAATTGTGTCAAACAACTTATTATAATAATATTATAATTTATATATCAATTTATTGATGTGTCGGTTTATTACTGAAGATGACCAAAAAATGTGATCGAAAAAATGTGGTCTTGTCGATTCATATAAGCTTTTTTTTTTACTCATCCCAGACAGCACATAATATTATGCTAACATTCAATATTCAATATTGAATGTACTGTGATTATAAACCAGAAACATTAATGTGACGTCTCAGTAAAATTATTTCTTGTATATTATTTAAGATATATCAAATATAATAACTAAATTTCGATTCTGATGCTAAATATACCTCTATCATCGATTATACCAAAGATTATACCACGTTTCTAAATTATTCTTGCGGTATATCTCACGTATGTCTGTCATATATTTTCAAAACAAACTCACAACATAAAATGCACAACGCTGCTTGCATTTCATTTCTATAAGCATTACACTTATAACCTAGAAAAGATCTTCCATTTTTTCTTGGTTATCTTTTCTATAGTTTATTATTATAGAAATTATTTTTTTCAAAATTCATATCTCATGACTGTGTTGATAAAAAAATTTGGAAAAAATTATGGCAGCTTCTTCCGATAAATACTATAATATATCAAAATTTCAGCCAAATCAAAAATCCAAAAGTTCACGGGTAGCACACCATGTGGGATGGAATGCCCCATATATATATATATATATATATATGTGAATATATGAATGCATATATGACATACTAGAGACATCACTATAATAACGCAGATACTGCACTGAGAGAAAAGTATATTGTATTTGTAACTATAATTGCATAAAATAATTATGATTAGAAGCATCATTTTTATAATTATTATTGCTGTAATGTTAATAACCTTATATGTATAGTTCTATCAAACCGGACAAAAATTGTATTATAAATTACGATAATTTAAAATATTAATATAGTAAAATATGAAAATATATATGGTACCATATATGGCAAATACAAATAATCATTTTTATATGATAATTGCAATCATAATTATAATGAATATAATCATTTTTTCAACATTCGCTTACTATATAATATACATGTGATAACAAGTATATAGTAAGCAACAATAACTAATTATAATTTCAAAAATGGAAAATCATTCATTTTCAAATAGTGTGTGTGACTATATTAATAGCACATTAGACTATACTTTTAACTATAAATTTACCATACGTATTATAAAAATTAAAAAGAAAATAATTATAAAAGTAATTATTTGCACTAAATGTTTGGCAACTGCTATAGTAATAGTATATTTGACCACATTTATATAAATAATAAGTTAACATTTTCCTTAAAAAAAAAAATGCAAGAATAAGAAGTATATGACAATCAAGCCGGTCACACTTATACTCAAAAATAAAATACTCAGACGCAGCGATCGAAACATGCTCGCCACGATCTTTCGATTGAGGATAATCGCATTACTATTTCCTAACTAAACTAATAAGTACCAGAGTTTTATTATTTTGTTTCCATGTAATCTCAAATATTAATAATATTAAACCGTCAACTGAGCATGAAATGAAAAATGGTTACAGTAGGAAGTATAACGTTGGCAGTGACTCGATCACAAGCGTGCGATTAGTTCAGCATAAATGTATTTACTAAGCTACCATTCTAGAGATCGTAGGTTCAAATCTCCCCGATACGATGTGTTTTTCAATACTTAATTATAGTTAATAAGACAGAATATAGATATGCAAAACAGAAAATAATAAATTGAATTGGAAAAATCAAAGGTAATAATAACTAAAAAATTATTTTTTTCGTTAAGATATAACTCTGTAATCTTTTTGTTACATAAAAGGGATTGTTTGATCATAATTACAAATTATTTTGTTTAAAACTATTAATAATATGTTTATCATATATTTCGTAATTTAGATTTCGTAATAATCTAATTTTGCTATCAATTTTCAAATTTTGGTAGTAATAAATAACAGTATGATATTCTACATACTTTTAACCATTTTTTCTCTCAGTGTAGAAATGTATTGGAGATATAGTGAAGACATACTCATACATCTCAGAATAATTACGGTATATCATTAGAAGCTCCCTGCAAAAGTCTACGGGATGAGAAATCGCGGACATAATAGATTCTGAAGAAATACCTCTGCATATATTTAATGATATCTGCGATATCTAATGTTGTCAGAATGTAGATGGCTGTCTGGGATTTGATTGTATATCAGTTGGGCCCATACACTTTTTGTATTTTAAAATTATAAATCAATCTTTCTGCTAAGGCCTTTAATAAATTACAATTGACATTAAGAGATTGCAGTTTTGATATGTCTTTAATCTTTGAATACAATTAACAAGTATTTCGGATTAATTTTTTTTTTAATATTGTTATTTGGCTCGAGGTTTTTTATTTTATATATTAATTTATTTTTTAAGAATTTAACATTAGATAAAATTTCTTTTACGTTTTACGTAAAAGATGTAAAAGACGTTTACGTTTTAATTATACGATATTAAATTTATCTTTAAAAAATTGAGATGACAATATACAGAATGTTCCAGAAGTAATGATAAAAAACGATAATCTTTCGCACAGGGACAGAATGGACTAAACTGAGAAGAAAAGTCCTTTACTATTTTACAATTTTCGCAATAGTTAACAAGATTATTTTTTACAAGATTATTTATATTATTTACAAAATTATTTATATTATTAATTATTAAAAATTATTGAAAATTGATTTTTAATAATTTTTTACTCAAGTACTATCAACTTTACAAAAAACTACAAGAGATAAAAATTTATTTTCTCAACTTTTTATCAACTTTTTAGTATTGCATTTTCTTAGTTTTGCTAATTGAGAAAATAAAGTATTAAAAAATTCAGAAAAACTTCTAAAAAAAATTCTTAGAGCATTATAAGAAGAAAAAAAGAGTTTTTATTTCTTGCTTTTTCTGTAAAGTTGATAATATTTGAATAAAAAATTATTAAAAACCAATATTTAGCGATTTTTAGTAAAAAATATCTTATTAACTATTGTGAAAATTGCAAAATGATAAAGGGATTTTCTTTTCAGTTTAATCCATTCTGCCCCTATGTGAAAGATTTATCATTATTTTTGAGACATCCTGTATGAAGTTGACGTTATTATATGTTTCAGCTACGTTTTTAAGACCTCTTTAGATGTCCAAGTTAAATAAATTAGACAGAAAAATACAACAATATCTTTCCAATTGTCATACTCTCTAAATTTCTTGGAGTGAAATCTTACTCTTTTGGAGTGAAAAATCACTCCAAATATTCATGAAAATATAATATTGCCAATCAAAGTGGAGCGAAATTTCACTTTCAAAAGAGTGAAATTGTTCACTCTTCATTTGAATTTATTCTTCAAAAGTCACTCTAAAAAGAGTGACTTTTCTCGGAAAGAGGATATTTTGTAACCTAATCATAAAGTCGCAGGCATTTTTTTACTCAGTCTTGAAATCTCTAAGCACTTTATCTGTACAGGAGTACAAATATATTAAAGATTGAAGACATAAATTTCGATTTATTACATTTTATTACATTTTATTAATTTTCAGTAGAAATTAATTTCTTTCATTATCCTAAAGTACCTATACAAAATATCTTAACTTCTGTTCGTATCCTTTCTACAATATTTTATACAATATGTATACAAATGTGTAAACAGGCTTACCTCTGATAGATTCATTCTCGAGTTTGTCAAACGCTTGACGTTTCATACACTCAAAACAATTAAACACAATTAATAATTGATAATTATAAATGGCACTTGTATGAAAACAAGAACTGAAAAGGCATTTGGAGAAATTTTTACACTTTAAGTTGGAGTTTAGAGTATTAACAATCTCACTTTAAAAATAAGAGTGAACTTTTCACTTTTTGTCTGTTAGTGTGAAAGAATTCACTCTATTAAAGTGAATACTTCCTCCACGTAGAGTCAACTGATCAGTGATGCCAGGATTATAGTGAAAATTTCACTCCAAAAAATTTAGAGAATACTAAGTAATTTCAGAAATCACAGAATTGTTCACAGAACGATTGAAAGATCGTATGGAGAAAGATTCTGGAAATCGTAAACATTGAACTGCAAGTAACGCATAGAAAAAATTTTTATAGAAAATTTATCAAATATATAATAATTAAATTTTAAGTCAGTATAAGAATCACAAAGTAAACATTTCTTAGAAATAGAATCAAATTATTTAAAGTGAACGTCAATTGACCGCAAACAGGAGATACTGACGTTCTTTTATATTATTAAAAAGCAAACAAAAATACTCTTACCATATGTAAGATTTCTCTCTTCCAAAAACGGATCGAATATCTTCCATTCTATCCGGCGGAGTGACATATCGCTCAACATGAAAAGGTTTCAGTTTAACAACTTGGATATACAGAGTGTCCGACATAATTGTGATCACGATTTTCCGGCACTTCCGATGATCTGACAAAAATTAATTTAGATAAAAGTTAGTTTAGATAATAGTCAGTTTTCAATCGGCTACGAATTGCAATATTAGAAATTTGCAAAATATTCTTTTTTAAGAAAAAAGTCAAAGTTATCCTAATTTTTTAAAATGGCACTACATTTTTTATTTCATATTTTTTACTTCATAATATTGTATCTGATGTTTTCAAGATAAGTTTAATGACCTGTTATACTATGACCTTGAGATGACCTTATAGTCATGGGATTAATGAAACAAAGAATTGTTTCTTCATTATATATTGTACAATTTTACAACTTTACATATCAGATTCCGTTTCTTGGGAACCTGATAGTAACTCATCAAGAACAGATCATTTAACCAACATTGATCATTGATTATGTATAATTTGCTGATGATGACTTCAAAGAGAATAGAACGTTCAAGATTTCGAAATAAAACTACACATCATCTATCAATTTGAAGTATTTTACATGAATTAATACGTATGCACATCTATTCTCGCGCTGACTTTCAGCCTTAATCTTATTGTTATTTAATATTCTGTAATATTTCAGGATTACTTTCGTATGTGATAATTAGCCATGTTGTAAAATTTAAAGGACGTTGTGAATCAATTATACGTAAATGTAGTACTTTAGTCATTTTGTAAGAATGATAACGATTCTATTTTACCATCTCATGAACAAAACTCTTAAGTAAATCAATTTCAGTAGCAACTGCGCGAATTTTCTTCTAAATGTGCTAAGACCGTAAGAGTATTGCTTGCAATTGTAGTTAAATACAGTTTATTCCTTTTCTTTTTTCAAATTTTCTCTAATTTCTCTAAATTCTTCTCAATGTTATAACCCACACAACACATGGACGTCCTTTGGACATCCATTGGACGTCTTATTCGGACGTCCAGACATTCCAAAGATGTCCCGATCTAACGGACGTCTTCTAGAAATATAACATATGGTATTTAGGCATTTAATAGATGATGTTAGGACGTTTCGATAGAACGTAAAATAGACTTTTTATGAATATTATTTGAACATATCATAAGAAATGATAATGGATATCGAATCGATGTCAATTTCATTGATTGAAAAATTGTATTGAAAATAAGGAAATGGAAAAATTTTTTTAATTATGTTAACTGAATTGTCGATTAAAGATTTGTACAATAAAAGTAATATCTCTTAACTCTTAAACTCGATATAATAGATTAAAATATAATTAGTAAAATACACATTTCTATCCTTCATACTGTTTTTGAAGAAAGCTAATCTTTGAAAGACATTGTCTACCATATTATTATGTAATTATTAATTTGGTTTATTAATATTATATATTTTGACTTAATATTTAATATAATAACCGTAATTATGTAATTAGTATAAAATAAAGTTAATTAATTACTTAATCTTATATATATATTTTGTACTGTAATTATGATTGTATGTCCTACTACACTATATCGCTATATTGACGATTCAATAATGACAATAATAGTAATACTAATAATAATAACAATGATATTAATGATTATGATAATAATATTCAACACTTATATGGACATATATAGTGGATATTCTCAACAGATGTCCTCTAGACATTTAATAGATATCTTTAAGACATCTTCAAAATGTCTTATTTAATGTAAAGAATATATCAAAGCTCGAATATATGTTCTCAAATATATGTTCATGACGTATATCAGAAATATATTAGGTGTAGTAAAAAGAAATCCATTATTTTTCCATTCAATTTCACGCAAAAATAATGGATTTCTTTTTACTACACCTAATATTAAACATACATAATATTGAATTTTGTGATTCAGTCCCGAATATGCCTTTCAGATGTCTTATATGGTAAACATCCTACTGCAGCTACGCTAAAAACAGAATGTTCTATGGACATTCAGAGCATTAGGACATAACCAAGACATTTGAGGACATACAGCGGACATCCAAAGGATATGTATTGTATGGGAACATTGTTGCACATAGGTGATGTTTCTATGGGTACCTTGTGGTATACAGAATTGCAGCTTCACGTGCTCCTTTTACTTCACCAAATATTAATATCATATCATTAATAGCATATCAACTTTCTCATTATAAGAATATATTTTTGATAAACTGAGACCGAACTATGATTCGCTTTAATTCGATAGACTAATAATAAGGCCGGACACAAGAACTGTTCAAACACTATACTACAAGTTATGTTAATATTTTTTCTACATACTACATACGTGTGTGATAAATTGTGAACAACATTCCGGAATATTACGAATTCCGAAATGGCTACGTCTGTTTTTCACATCTGACTGTAAGATCATCTCAAAGTCATAATATAGCAGGTCATTGAACTCGTCTTGACATCTGATACAATATTATGAAATAAAAAATATGTAGTGCCATTTAAAAAAATTAAGATGACCTTGTCCTTTTTCCTACAATAAAAAAGAATATTTTTCAAATTTTTAATATTGCAATTTGTAGCCGATTGAAAACTGATTAACTTTTATCCAAAATAATTTTTGTCAGATCATCGGAAGTGCCGGAAAAATCGTGATCACAGTTACGTCGGACACTCTGTATATTATACATTGATTACATTTTGAAGAAAACTACAGAACAAAGATAAAATATATTGTATAATAATGAAAAATAGAAATAATTAAAAAAGAACAAATGTGTTAAATGTTAATTATGTAAATAATAACGTACCTTCAGCCGATGAGGTTTATTATATTCCGTGACCTCTATCTAAGCCAGCAAGACCAAATGAGCAGAATCAATCCAGACCAATTAATTTTTTAGTACTCATTTTGTATTAATTTGTATCACCAATAAAAATTTTGTATTTTGTGCTTTTTTAAAAAAAAAGAGCTAGCTTGCTAGCTTAATATTAAGCCAATAGGACCACATAAAAAAAGAAGATAAAAAAGAAACAAAGATATAAATGAAAATAACTCAATAACTCATGTACTAATTTGTATCAGCGAGAAAAAGTTAATATATTAATTCATTCCCCGAAATACAACTCCCGATTAAACTTAATTCTATTACACTCAAGAGTAAAGTACCTTTTGCTATGAACAGAATCAATCAATACTCCTACAATCAAGAGGTTATAATTTGTATCATCAAAATGTAAAGTTTCATATTTTGTATTCCCGCCGTTCTTTCGGAAACTACTCTCAACCCCTTAGGCTCAAAAGTAAAGTACTCTTCGCCATGAACAAAATCAGTCAATATCTCTATGATAAAGAGAGTATAATTTGTAACATTAAAATGTAAAGCTTCAGATTGTGTACCCTCGCTGTTCCTTCGGAAATTACCCCTAACTCCTATTAAGCTCAACAATAAAGTACCCTTCGCCATGAACAGAATCGATATCTCTATGATAAAGAGAGTATAATTTATAATAACATCAAAATATACAGTTTCAGATTTTGTAATAGGAATTTGGATAGTTTCCGAAGTAAGAGCGGGGGTACAAAATCTGAAACTTTACATTTTGATGGTACAAATTATAGCCTCTCGAATGTAGGGATATTCATTTATTCTGTTCATGGCGAAAGGTACTTTACTCTTGAGCGTAATAGGGTTAAGTTTTATTGGAGGTTGTATTTTGAGGAATGGATCAATATATTAACTTTTTCTTACTGATACAGATTAATATAAATTCAATTTTTTTCATTTATACTTTTGTTTCTTCTTTTTCTTCTTTTTTCATGTGATCCTGCTGGTTTAATATTAAGCTAGCAGAGTCACGTTTTTTTTCAAAATAGCACAGGTACAAAATTTTTATTGGTGATACAAAATGAGTGATACTAAAAAATTTTATTGGTTTAAGTTAATTCTGTGCTCATTTGATCCTGCTAGTTTAATAGAGGTTATTCCGCGCAATACACGTTCGTATTGAACATTTTATTTATCAATAGACATCATACAAAATGCGCGAGAGTATTTCACTATAAATCTTCGATTTTGACAACATAATCTTGTTCAGACGTTACGCAGGTATTGCACAATACAAATTTCCATGATTATATGTATATACGTACGTATGTACATATGTAATGTACGTATTGTAATGCATTATCTTCTGTTATACAAAAATGCGCATAGAACGTGCTGCATGAAGAATCGAGTATCTGAACAAGAACAGGTAATATGCGTACAGAAGTACATATACATTTATAATTAATTTTGAAAATGGTATTTCGAAAAGTAACTTTATCATATATGGTTTATTATATGTAGGTTAAAATAATTTATTTTATCATTAAAAAAATTAAAATTTTTAGAGAAAAGTTAAGTGGCAAAAATAAATGAGTATTTAATAAATAATCTTTTTATAGTCATAAAATACTCTTAAAGTCATTTAATTTTTATTGTAGAAAATTTTTGCTATTTTTTATAGTTTTGACGATATTTGCTTTGAAAAAAATCGATTTTTTTCGAAGGAGTGCTTTATCCCTTAGAAGTGACTTAAGACACGTAATAAAAAATGCGTTTATTTTTGTTTAGAGAACAATATATTAAAAGCTCATCAAAGATGAAAAAAACTGTTTCAATTCTTTCCTTGTTAGTCCTCGGAATTACGTAATAAATACATATGAGCAATGACTTTAATATGAAGGGTGTGGAGCGCCCTGAAATTTTTTCACGTAAAAATTCCTGGAAGTGTGCCTCTTCGCACTATTTAAATTGTTAATATACTTATAATGTTAATATACTTAAAATACGGAATCTTTATTATCATTCGTTCGACCATTTGAGGTTCTTAATCAGTACATATTCATGATTCAGTACAAAACGGAAATAAATACATAAATCTGCAATTTTATCATATTGGCAATTGAAATCTTTATTTGGCTGCGATTAGAAAGTGTAGTTAAAGCAATGATTATTAAGCAGTGAATATGCAACGAACCTGGCGTAATAAAGGAGAAATACAAAAAAAGATTCCTTTTTTTATTATTTATTTCGCTTGGCATAAAACTGCCCCTATCCTCTTGCATCACCAGTCCATTGTCACGAATAGTTAGAAGTTGATGACAAAATTGTAATTTTCTCAGTTTTATTTACCTGATGTTAAATTGTTTAGTTCGGGCTGCGTTATTGTCTATGCTTTAATTCTGAAGAAGGATTTTTAGATGTGTAAAAATAATACATTCGTAAAATTGATATAAAAATTATTGTGTTCAATCAAAACAAACAACGCCATCCTGGTAAAAAGTTAAAAGAGAATGACAGAAAAAGCCTATCGTTTGAATATGAAATCTGTGATTTGTGAATTCATTAATTTGAATCAAATCTTATAGGAATTTTGTACAAATCTTATAGAATCCGATAAAATACGGATAGGATTCATATCCAATCAATCGTAATCGACGCGAGGTCGACGATAAAAAATAACATAAACTTATAGAAAATGATACAAATTGATGAGAAATCCTATCATTTTTTTAAATCGTTCTCTATCAACTTTTTTTATCAGGCAGCATTTAAGACCAAACTTCGATAGAATTGCTGTTTTATTGATATAGGACTTATAACGATTTATCCTCGACACATCATTACACACTACATCAATATCCCATACACACATACGCACAAATTTTCTAAGTTATTAATCTTTTATATTAGATATCTAAGCTTAATTCTAGAGAACTCAACATTGTTCATGTAATCCCTAATCAAAATTGTACACGTATGTACAAAGTATAAAATTTGTATATAAAGCAAATATTGTTACGAATCGACGTTAGAAGCCAAACAAAACTAACCTTTTTTTCATTTTTCAGTTTATATTCGATCCGTTTCGACTTACATCATATTTATATTTTAATTGTAGAAAAGTACTTTTAAATCTGGTAAAGACAGTTAGAAAAATACTTGAAATATAATTGTACTCGGTCGGTAAAACAGACTTTAAAGTCCTTAAGGAAAACGCCGAATTCAGACGATGTCGATAAAAAGACATTTCTTAATTCCAAATTAAAATATCGACAGTAATAACATTATTTAAATTTCTTACATTACCTTTCTGTCTCACTCAAACGCATACATCTGTCCTTATCTAATACATTGCATCTCTTGCAAGATTCGGCACCTACACGCAATATTATTTATCTTTACCACTCTTTATCTCATTTTATAAAATGTAAATCTAAATAATCTTTTTTCTTCTTTTAATTTTATAGTTCCGACAGTATTGTCCATGCATATTATCTGTATAACAAACTATCTTATTTTATACATATATATATAAATGTCTTTGGCTCGTAGCCTCTTTTATATTATTTTATTTTTATTGAGCTTTTTGACATATTATTTGATTTTTTGCTAAAGTCATATATTTCAAATAAAAAATGTAAACGTTTCGGCTAAGTCTTGGCTATGATCAGTACAATAAATGAATGTGAAATGTTAAATAATAGAACGCCAATTAAGATGTCGAAGTGAAGTTAATATTGTTTATAAATCTATGAATTCTTCATTTTATAAAAACTGGAAAAAATAAATTAAAAAAAAGAAGATTGTTCAAATGTGGTCTATCAATTAAATTGTTCTGACTGCAATACGTTTTATATTCAGATCAGACAAGACGGAAATTGAACACTCAACTGAAAGAACATAAAGGCGACATAAAGAAACCTTCTAATACAATTTCTGTGGTCTCCCAACATCAACTGGAACACGATCACAAAATTGATTAGGATAACATAAAAATATTCTAGATTCTCTGATATAGCTTAATAAAAATATATCTCTATAAAAGAAAAGTATCAGAAATGATACACATAAAGAAACAAGATGTATTAAATAAGCAGAGTGACACATTATGTTTTTCTGATATTTTTATACTCATAATTAAAAAATAGTTCCTTCTTCACTAATATATCATCTCCTCCTAACATTTTCTCTTTCTTTTCACTCAATATATATAGGATAACTCCGGCAAATACATCGCGGTGGGATTTACGTTGCAGAAGTCAGAAAAAATAGAAGTGGGGATAATTTTTCCGCAACTACTTTGTTACATGCCTTTATGTTATATTAGTATTATGATTTCAACTTTTTATTGTTAATATTAATGAAATTATTGTGAATTGAAACGATTTGTCACTGTAATAAGTAACGTTATCAAAATAAATTATAATCTACAATTACTATAGGGCGTGTAAAACACTTAGTGATTATTTCATGATACATGTAGGAATAGTAAAGCATATTGTGTAGTAAAATACAAGTACTTTGCTTTCATATTCTTTGTTTAGTTTGTTGTTTTGTATATCCTATCTATTTGAGATATACGGCATTTTTAGCAAGCGGGGTTTATGCCCAAAGCATACAAAATGCGCAGATTGAATTCAGTGCAATAAACGCATTATATGAAATATGTACCTCATGTCATAACACTTATAATATATGTAGGAAGATTGTAATTATTATTTATTACTTCATATACATATTTACCATTCTTATTCCTTAATAAAACTTTATAAACACATTTTATAAGTTATTGTGTCATTATACGTTTTATTTATATGCATTATTTATAAATTTTTCATGAGCCGTACATACCCCTCCTCCCTCTATGAGTAGCCATATATCCCACTCCTATAGGATGTGCGGCAAAAATACAAGGCTTTCAGAAAGTTTATTTTTTAATATGAAAAATAAATATTTCAGATTTCTAATTTTTTTCAGTAGTTTTAGTAGACAGTATAAAGTTTTTACTGATATATAGGTCGTTTACTATAAATACTGTAAATAATACTTAATAAATTAAGTTTTTGATAGGTGCGGTGTATATCGGAATTACTCTAAATATTGTCTCGAAACGCTGACAATGTCATTATAATTACACGAACTTTCTTATATAATATTCGTACTAACATAAAATTCTTCCGTCTTCGTGAATATTCTTCACTAAATAACATCGCACTACATTGTAATTGATGCTGTTGATAATACGAATAAGTTTTTATAATTAAATCACCTAATAAATTATATAAATTTGTATATCAGAATTTGGCAATCTCGTATTTAACATACAGCGTTCAAGAAGATTTAATCTCATATGTTCTCGAAAAGATCAAGGAATCAGAATATTTTCGGATATCAACTTCATTTCGACATCTTAATTGATGTTCTATTATTTAATATCTCACATTCGTTTATTGTACTGATAATGGCCAAGATTTGGCCGAAAAATTTGCATTTTTAATTTGAAATATATTACTTTGGCAAAAAACTTTTTGCATGTGTGGGTATGCTCCTTTCCATTTATGTTTTTTGTTTTGTTAATTTTTCTTTCTTTTAGTACAAAGCTGATGTTCGTAATAGATATTTTTGCATATACTTTAATCGTATACAAGAATTTTGCAATTTTATAAAGCCAAGATATAGAAAATTCAAGATATTTAAGAATTACGAAATATAATTTGATTTGTTTTAATCCTCTTAAAAATATAATCTTGATTTTTTTAAAACAAAATTAAAATCACTTATTCATTTGTCTACAATATACATTGTGTGCGTGCGTGCGTGCGTGCGTGCGTGTGTATGTGTATGGAGGGGGATTGCACGCACACAAGTATACGGATGTCTTTAAATCGCTATTTGAAATAACTGCCAACTTGCTAAATAGGAGATAAAAAAAATTTGAATACATTTTTTAAATATTTTATATAGAATTTGATAAGGCAGAAAAAAATATTTTTTTTCTGAATGTTTTTAAAATATATCAATTAAACAGTATTAAGTGAAAATCGACCGATGAAATTAAACACATGAGTGAAAAATGCTTCGGCAAGGCAGTTCTTCATGTCTATATAATATTTTCTATGAAAACTAAAACAATTTTCGATTTAAATAAACCATGCGTTGATTATTTATCGGTTTGAAACACAATCCTAAATCGAAGTTGCTTTCATTCATGTGTATTTATAAGTTTATATCAATATTACTTCGTATTTTTTTAATGGAATACTGTGTTTAAATACTATGAAAACATAAAAGAAGGAAAATTCAACTATTTTTTTTAATATGACCTTGAAATATTTCAAAAAGTTATTGTATTAAAGTAGTTGAAACTGTCATAATTGAAAAACTGATCATGTAATTACATGTAATCATGTAATCAGCATTTCAAGATGAAACATGTCCTAATGAAATTGTAATGATTGATGACGAATTGATATAACATCAATAATGTAATGATTGTGTTACAGTTGTAAATACAATTGCGTTATAGTTTACAAAATTCAATTTTTTCGAGAACAAAAGCAAAAGCTGTGAGTTTGGACTGTTTCCAAGAGTTTAGTAAAGAATGCGTTATAACTTTGTAAAATTCTGCATCAACAAATCATATAAGATACTGCGAATTATTGTAAAAAAAATTTGTAAATCTACAACATTAAAATTATTCCTACCACGGACTCTGGCTTTTTCATTGCCTGGAACCTTGAATTCTTATTTTTAAAATGTTATAAATCGAACCTTGGATCTTCTCGTGCCCTCAGCAACACACTTGTACTCTGAGTAATACAGCATTAAGTGGCAGCAGCACTATACCCAAATATCACGGCAGTATCTAAGAAAAATCAATCGCATGATCTATTGCACGAGTTACCAAACCTCTTACACACTAATACGTAAGAAGTATAAAGTGTACAATTAAAGCAATCTCCGATAATAAGTATCAAAAATAGGTTCGACGAAAGAACGAAATCAATCAAGAAAAAATTACGCGAACCAGCAGTTTAATTGCGATGTCATTGACGCTGACTCAACATCGATATACCGAGTCAATCGAGCAACAAATAGCTGACGATACAGAACAGACAACGAGATAAAATCTGAATATTATATTTCTACACTGAAAAAAAAGATTGGCTGAATGTGGCATAACATTTATGATGGCGTAACATTGGCTGCAGCAGTCAATTAGAAATGTTACGCTATATTTTATCACTTAATTTGCTGCAGCAGCCAATCTTTTCTTTCAGTTGTAAGTCTAAATTTTTGTAGAATAGTATGAATGTCACAAATTACCCGAATATTTCGTCTACGATAACATTATAGCCGCTTAAACCATAGTATTTTTTCTAGCACGATTATCACCATAACGTCATTGAGACGTTTTGACAAATTACAACAATAAAGTAGGACACCTTCAGATTTTAAAAACGATGTCAACCGTTTAATTATTTGGCTGTAAAGAGGTTGTTATAACCATTACAGCGATGAAAGTCGAAATAAAGATAAATGAGATTTAACAGTTGACATAGTTAAAGAATTAATAAACGGATAATATTTTTCATATATAAATTAATATTTAATAAAAGTTAATTTTTCATTTTTAAATTACATAAAAATATATTTAAAAATTAAAATTTTTTAATTTTTTTAACTGGAATTGAACATCTCAAACGACCTAGAATCTTCACTTCACTAAATTTAGATTATAAACAAATTTAAAGAATTAATCGTTGTCAATTGCATTTATAATGAAATGTAAGGTGTGAGACGCGCCCCATAGCTCTCACATAAAAGTCATCCTCATTTTCCCGTGGTGCACTCTGTTTACACTAACGAAGCTCTGGCGACCGAGTACTGTCGGGATAAGCAGTCCCCTCACACCAACAGCTACGGGGAAGAGCCAACGTAGGGAGAGCACTTTATTATTATGGAGTCGGGAAACCGGCCCCGAAGGCGGATGAATTGCTATAAGTCAATAGCATTAGAATGCAGAAGGTCAAGGGAAACCACTGCATTCAAGATCCTGGATATTCCTTAGTAGCCATTATGGGGTTCAAGGTTAAATATTCCGAAGTTTTATTTCTAGTCCCCCATTCGGATCTCCGGAGGAGACAATTTTGAATAATGTCGTGAGCAAGAAGAAACAATCAGGATAAACACATAGAATGTACGAACTATGGCACAATCTGGCAAGATCCATAATATTATGCAGGAAAGGATAGGAATTAGCATTCCTAGAATCAGCAAGAAGTGGCCATGTGCCGGCTGCTGTGATGTGAAACAAATACAGAGTGTATTACTCGGAAATATCTTAACAACGAGGCATGGTGGGAATGGTGGTCAGCAAGAACATAGTGGAGTACGTAATAAACTTTGTACTTGTCGCGGAATGGTTTATATTGCTCCAGATGGATGCGTGGCCAAAGATAAATATTCTCCAGGTGTATGCATCGACCACGGATCACAGCAAGAAGGAGGAAGAATTTTATGCGCAGATTACTGCACTGCTGCGAAAACTTTCTAAACAAGATCTGACAATAATCACGAGAGATTTCAACGCGAAGGTGGGCAAGGGAGAATACATAAGACCATGGGATCTGGGAGAAAGGAATGGGCGAGGAGCTGCTGAATGTGTTTGTGGAAAAACATAAACTCATCAAAACGAACCTTCTTTCAGCTGTCCTCGAGGAAATTGTACATTTGGAAGTCATCGATGAATACGGAAAACATACTCAGACACCAGATCGATTATATCTTGGTCAACAAGCGATATAGAAATACATTCTTCTCTGTTAAAACATATCCAGAGGCGGATTTGCAGTCGAATCACAATCCGCTTGTCGGAGTTTTCAGAATGCGAAGAAAGTCCGTAAGAGACAGGAACCGAGGTATGACTTTCGGAAGCTCAAGAATGAAGTTGTAAGAAAGTGGGTACAAGCTAAGTTGAATGAGCATCATAAACCTAGCGGTGATCCAACTAGAATTGAGGACGAGTTGAACCAGCTGTGTGAGTCTATAATCGCCATCAAGACGGAGCTGCTCAGAGAAGCAGATGAGGAAGTCATGGATGACGAATGAAATTCTTCAGCTAATAAAACAAAGGCGCAAGAGTAAGAACAACCCGGCAGTGTATAATGATCTCAACAAGACAGTAAAAAAATTAAGATCAGAGAAGCAAAGCAGAAGAAGTTGGAAGAGAAATGTTCCGATATAGAAAGATTCCAAGAGAGGTTTGATAGCTTTAACACATAGGAAAGTAAGAGAATTAAGGAGAAAGGCGAAGTCAAGGTCAACGACCAGATTAGTCGACAAAAATGGGCATATCATCATTGATAAACAAGAAGTATTGGACAGATGAAAAGGTTATGCGGAAAACTATTTCATGACAACAGATCACACTCCCCTCAACTTGACTCCAATACAGGCCCTTCTTTTGATTCTCAAAGAGGAGGTGCAGGTAGCAATCGCAGCGCTGAAGGAAGGTAAAGCGTCAAGACCGAATAGGGTGCAAGCGGAGTTCATCAAGCTGCTGGATAAGAAACATGTAAAGTGGTTGACGGCAGTATTTAATCACGTCTATCATATGGAATGTATCCCACAGGAATGGTTCAAATCAGAGTTCATCGTTCTTTCCAAAAAACCTGGAGCTAAGAGATGCAGTGACTACAGAATAATTAGTTTGATGAGTCACCTGCTGAAGTTATTCCTGAAAATTATCCACAGAAAAATCTACAGACTGTGTGAAGAACACTCCCAGGCAAGATTAAATTTTTTTCTCGCATGCGTTATTTTAACATATGTAAGAAATCTATTTGTTAATGCCTTTAAAATAATTAGTTTTAATTATATTGTTGAAATTTAAGAGTAACACGGACGTAGATATTTAAATGTAGGCAGGAATTGTTAAAACATGCCGTATTAATAAAAATTCTCATGTCTTTTTTGTCACGACTTTCTCATGTCTTATTAGAAGTCTCTAGCCCAATTGACTTAAGCCTGCACATGATGCTTGTTTTCCTGCTGGATTCCTAACTGAATTAAAATCTTGTCATTGTATTGGCTGCGATACAGGGTCACTATCGTGGCAAGAATTTATTCTAGCTAGCAATCTAGTAAGAAAATAAACGCATGTGCCGCTGGCTTTAATGTCGCATTTCTGTTGTCTAGGATTTTAGTATATACTAATGCAGAGGGTTCTCTTAACTATTGTTGATATATGCTAAATTTAATATAAAACAGTCATGTTATACTCCTTTGCTTGCTATGACACACAAATTACAGATTTCCTAAATTTTCGCAAGTCAGTTAGTAGTTAGTATTTTCTCACCTTGAAGATTTGTTAGCTATATTTTCTCTATCCAAAAATCCAAAAATAACAAAATAGCTAAGACTAATTTTGATTTTTCTGTTACAACAAATTTACGAATGCAGCTGTTAACTGCTATACAGCAGTATTAATAGCTCTACAGCTATTAATACAGCTAAAATAACTATGGTTGCATTTTAACTTTTTTATTAATTATCATAACTCTACAAAGTTAAAAATTCAATACGATAACATACAATAACATTTGCTGCAAATAACTGTAATTAAGAGGCAAGACATTATGTTAGTCATATCTTTGCATCGTAGTGAATATACCAAACCAAACTGTGGCTGTGTTTAGAGAAAACTAATCAATTAGCGCTTAGTGATTCTTTAATACAATTGATTCCTGTACTTAGATCTAACGGAGAAAAAGCAAGAACCAATCATATTAAAGAATCACTAAGCGCTAATTGATTAATTTTCTTTGCTGAACACAGCCTGTGTTAATACTTGGGAAGCTCTATCGAACAGCATTTTAGTGAAAGACTAAACTCACTGCCACCTGTAGCGAACGGATCACGATACTTGATCACAATACTTTGAATAGCATATACAAAGTACGTTTCAAATTCGAACGAAGATCGACTTATATAACAAGAATAATAACAAGAAGATTACGATTTCTTTTGTAGAAGAAAATCTCTTTTTATTTGATAGATCAGGCGATAGATCAGAAACTAAAAACAGACTATTAGGTATGGGAAAAAGTTCGTGGTTTTTTTAATGCTATCTAACGGGAAAAACGCCATGAACTTTTTCCCACATCTAATATAATTGAATCTCTAATAGAGTCACATTTTGGCAAGAATTTTCATTAATATACTATTGTCATATGTATGATAGTAGTATATATTGTATGTATTCAATTCCGAAGAATCTTGAAGACACAATAATATCTCGGAGCTAAAACAAGCGCATAGATGACAAGCGAGTTAAAACTTATTGAAAGTGATAATATATAATATATGTCCTTGATAATATATGTCAAGGTCATTAAAATCAGTGAAATCATCGGTAACATGTGTAGTTCTACCTAGATCTTTTTAAACTCTACAACTTTTGTTTGAAACATTTTTCCGTATCTTTTATAATTTTCGAAATATTTCGATGTTAAAGTTAAAATGGGAAATGCTGTGTGTGTGCGTGCATGCACACGCACGCGCGCGCGCGTGTGTGTGTGTGTGTGTGTGTGTGTGTGTGTGTGTGTGTATTTTCGGTACAAAAATTCTGAAAACACTTTTAAAGAAAAAAATAAATTTTTTTTGTTTCTTACTGTTTTTCTGTAACATTGACAGTTCTTGAGT
>Ga0157363_1000536_pt1 | contig 29108 bp, 25 predicted proteins | sample AttsexASBM1_FD_111477 | JGI IMG/M metagenome (GOLD analysis project Ga0157363, IMG submission 111477) | Fungus gardens microbial communities from leaf cutter ant in Ribeirão Preto, State of São Paulo, Brazil - Atta sexdens ASBM1 | ecosystem: Host-associated > Fungi > Mycelium > Unclassified ... | reverse complement strand
GTAGTTAAGCAGGAAAAAACCTACCAGCAGTAGAATTTGTACCATAAAACCTAGTCCGGTCGGACTGCCGTCGGGATTACTGATTGCCGGCCACCAGTATTGTGCATACTGACGTACCGCCTCCACTTCTACACCCGCGGTACTGGTATAAGCCAGCAGTGAACTTACACCGATAACAAAACCCACAACATTACCGTGTGAGAAATTTGGATAGCGCACAAATCCGCCCGCTCGCGGGATTGCCGCAGAAAGTTCAGCAAATACCAGACCGATCAGCAATACAATAATAGCCCCAAGGATCCACGCCCACCCAGTCTGAGCGCCGGCATATCCTGAACTGGTCAGCGCGGCGTACAGCCACCCAGACCCAATCATTGACCCTATCCCTAGCAGGCTCAGGTCCACCAGCCCTAATTTTTGTTTAAATGCGCCCTTTGCCATACATACCTCTTAATGTTGTATCCCGACATAAAGTCTGGTTAGCAATGCTTTAGTTATTTTCTTTCAGCTCAACTCATCAACTAAAGCATTTTGTATGCCAGGAATATAATCAAGCAGAGTGTATGGTCAATTTCCGAACAATACACTGCAATATGGCCACAACCGGTAGCCATTTTTTCTGACTGAAGCCGCTGCAGCAGAGATCTTTGATGACCCAACGTTGTGGGCTGTTATAGTGCTTGTTGCACCAGCATGCGACCTGAGTCAGAAAATATTATCTAATTTTACATTCTGAGACATTTACCCGTTTCGTGATAAAGCAGCCCCCTGAGAACAACCGGAACAAATAACCCTGAATACAACCATGATTTTTAGACTATTTTTTGCGAATCCCACCTTAAAAAGTGATTTTTCTGGCGGGAAAAACCTCCAGAATCAGCTTAAGGTGAAGGAGGGTTTAGGTAATAAATTGCGAGAAATGTCATTTAGCGAATTTTTCGAATTAATCTATATCAAAAAATTGCTTAAAAGCTCTCGCCAGTTGTCATTTTATGCGGTAATCTGCTTTTCATATCAGGGGTTGTATTTACATAAACGTTTAATCTTCCCGTGGGTTGCTGTATCTGGCCTGCAGTTGAATGAATAGTGTTTATTATCCCCACTGATTTTTCTCTTTCTGTTCTGTTATCTGGCTAGCGGCATTTTGTCGTAAGGACTTTGAAGGAAACTATCTATAATGGTCAAATCTCAACCGACTCTGAGATATATCTGGCGGGTTGTGCCCGCAATTGCATTAGCAACGTTACTTTCAGCCTGTAGTACACCTGGCAATAATACGGCCAGAGTAGAGAAGCATGAAGTTAAAAACCAAAGCGGTTTTTTACTTCAGGCGTCTCAGGATGAATTTGAACAGATGGTCCGTAATGTGGATGTTAAAACCAAAATTATGGATCAGTACGCTGACTGGAAAGGTGTACGTTACCGGATGGGGGGTGATACTAAACGCGGTATAGACTGTTCTGCGTTTGTACAGCGTACCTTCCGCGAACAGTTTGGTTTGGACTTACCGCGCTCGACCTCAGGTCAGCAGGATACCGGTTCTAAGATTGCACGTAATAAATTACGTCCGGGTGATCTGGTCTTGTTCCGCGCAGGTTCTACCGGTCGCCATGTAGGGATTTATCTGGGCAATAATAACTTTGTCCATGCATCAACCAGCAGTGGGGTAATGATTTCAAATCTTAATGACAGTTACTGGAAAACTCGCTATCGCGAAGCAAGACGGGTTTTAAGCAACAACGTTCAGAGTTAATGTCATTAAGTCTTTAAAGTCTATAGCCAGACAAAAACGCTGCCATGAGTAGCGTTTTTTTATTTCTGCAAAAGCTGTTTATCGCCGGGCGAAAGTTTCGGTAATCGCGACACCGTTATTTTTCAGACAGCAATTGACGCTCGCCTCATCGTCACTCGCGACCAACAGACAACTCGCTCCCTGCCATTCCAGCACCCGACTGTCAGTGTCGATATCCGATAGCATTTCCTGTAACGACAACATCATCTGTTGTGACTGTCCCCCCTGCCCGTCCAGCAATTCAAAGATAATCACATCTAAAGCCGATGCGGCCTCAGTTGCCTCACGAATGATGAGCGTTGCGGGTGACTCTGATGACCAGCGGTAAATATGGGGTAAACGATGGATGATCGGCAATGGCAGTTTGTCCAAAAGTATTCCCCCAAAAATGAATTGTAAAACAGAAAGCGTGGCCGTATCTCAGCAAGTCATGACAACGTTTCGCTGCCCGGGCTGTTTATTTTGCCACCGGGGTCAGTTGTCATTCACATTTTTATCATCTTAATTACAAATTATAAACATAAATAACAAAAAGCCCTGAACTTTGAAAAGGTCAGGGCTTTTGCTGGCTGTGAATCTCAGGCGACTTTGTGGCGTGAAGCATACCAGAAGAGTAACACCGATAATGTTGCACATCCGGCAATCATTCCGGCCATTGGCCAGGCAGAATTAAAGCTGAATAGTGACAATACCGCTCCGGTAATAGCCCCGATACCAAAACGCAAAGTTCCGGCAAGCGAAGAGACTGTGCCGGCAATATGTGGGAACTCATCAAGTATTACCGCCATCGCATTCGATGCCACCATCGATACACAGCCGATAAAAGCAGCCACACCCACCACCAGTGGGATAAAACCTAAGTGAAATGCGCAGACCAGCAACAACCACAACCCCATAATAAACTGAATAATTAACGCCATTCTGAACAGAAACAGGGGGCCAGTTTTACGCACCACCCGGCTATTAATTAACGTCATCACAAATAAAAACACGATATTGAGCGCAAAGTAATAGCCGAAATGTTGTGGAGAAACGTGATACAGATTGATATACACAAACGGGCCTGAATTCAGGAATGAAAACAAACCAGCAAAAGAAAAGCCACTGGCCATCATCAGGCTGAAGACTTTTTTATTACGAAACAAAATGATGAAATTACTAAGAATAGTTCTCAGATGAAGTGGTTGCCGATTTTCTGCCGGTAACGATTCTTTAATGACAAAGGCAACCAGCAGGAATCCAATGACTGCCGCAACCGCCAGTACCCAGAAAATAGCCTGCCAGTTACCTGCCAGTAATAACCACCCTCCGAGAATGGGTGCGACCAGCGGCGCCAGGGTGGTTATCAGCATCATCACCGACATCATTCGGGAAAACTCTGCACTGGAATAGCTGTCACGTATAACCGCGTTGATAACCACTCCGGCTGAAGCAGCTGCCAGCCCGTGCACCAGTCGCATCCCTATCAGATGGTCGATGGTGCCTGCCATCGCACATCCTATTGCGGCCAGAATAAAGATAAGTATTCCCGGCAGCAGTACGGTTTTCCGCCCCAGACTGTCAGACAGCGGCCCGTAAAATAACTGCCCGACGGCAAAGCCCAGAATATAGGCATTCAGCGTCATCTGTACCTTACCATCGGGCGCCATTAACTCACGTGCAATCTGTGGCATCGCCGGCAGATACATGTCGATAGACAGTGGCATCAGCATCGCCAGCAAACCCAGAATAACAATCAACCTCAAGGTGTATCTCCACGAAAATAACTAACGACCCGCTATTTTTTTCTGTAATTCAACCGGTAACCCGACACTGTCGATCTCTTCCCGGGTCAGCTCACGGTATTCCCCCGGTTCCAGCGCGTCATCCAGCACAATCTCGCCAATCTGTTGGCGATGTAATGCCACAACGTGGTTACCGACGGCTGCAAACATACGCTTCACCTGGTGGTAGCGACCTTCACTAATGGTCAGTAATACTTCTGTCGGACTCAGGACTTCCAGAGAGGCTGGCTTAGTCGCATCTTTATCGCCCCGTAACTCAATACCTTTGGCAAATTGTTCCGCCACCTGATCACCCAGTGGATTTTCCAGCGTCACATGATAGATTTTCTGACAATGATGGCGCGGAGAAGTGATGCGATGCGACCACTGACCATCATCGGTCAGTAATACCAGTCCGGTAGTATCAATATCCAGCCGCCCGGCAGCATGCAGCTTCCACGCCATTGGCTCTTCAAGAAAATAGATAATCGTCGGATGTTCTTCATCTTCCGTTGCACAGACATAACCTTCTGGTTTGTTCAGCATGAAATACCGCGGGCCTGTCTGCTGTTGCAGACTGTTGCCGTCATACTCAACCTGATGCTCCGGTTCTAACTTAAAAGCACTGTCCTTAATGATTTCGCCATCCACAGTGACTTTTTGTGCACGAATTTCTCGTGAGGCAATAGCCCGGCTGATTTCCAGTTGTTGAGAGATGAATTTATCAAGTCGCATGAATTTCTTTTTGCCTGTTGCAGCGAAGGGAAAATACAATGGCACTTATCGCCATTTTCGTTCTGTCATTATAACGTGAACCTAAGCTGGCTGTCAGTGGTGATATGTCATCCGATGCGATACTCCTTACAAAAGTGATGTTTTATGTCTTTTACTTTACGCCCTTATCAGCAGGAAGCGGTGGATGCCGCCATTCGTTATTTCCGTCAGCATCCGCAACCGGCAGTGATTGTGTTACCTACCGGGGCCGGCAAAAGTCTGGTTATCGCTGAACTGGCTCGTAAAGCCCGGGGCAGAGTTCTGGTGCTGGCGCATGTGAAAGAGCTGGTGGCCCAGAATCATGCCAAATTTCAGGCCCTGGGCCTGTCGGCGGACATTTTTTCTGCCGGATTGAAGCAAAAACAGAGCCAGGAAAAAGTCGTTTTTGGCAGCGTGCAATCTGTCGCACGGAACCTTGATGCATTTGATGCTGAATTTTCACTGGTCATTGTCGATGAATGCCACCGTATCGCCGACGATGATGACAGCCAGTATCAGACCATTTTCAGTTATCTGCGCCAGCGGCGCCCTGACCTAAAATTGCTGGGTCTGACAGCGACCCCTTTTCGGCTGGGAAAAGGCTGGATTTATCATTTTCACTATCACGGCATAGTACGGGGTGACGAGCAGGCGATGTTTCATGAATGTATTTATGAACTGCCCTTACGCTATATGATTAAACAGGGTTATCTGGTGGAACCTCAGCGCGTGGATATGCCGGTAGTGCATTATGATTTTTCAGCACTGTTCGATGGTCAACAAGGATTGTTTTCAGAGCGGGAACTGGATAAACAGCTTCGTCAGCAGCGCAGAGTCACTCCGGCGATTATACAGCAGATTATTGAACTGTCTGAACAACGGCTCGGGGTCATGATTTTTGCGGCCACCGTGATGCATGCCCGGGAAATTCTGGGATTGTTACCCCCGAAAAGTGCGCTGATCAGTGGTGAGACCCCGGCAAAAGAGCGTGACGAAACTCTTACGGCATTTAAACAACAACAGATCAAATATCTGGTCAATGTGTCTGTTCTGACGACCGGTTTTGATGCTCCGCATGTGGATGTGATAGCGATTCTTCGCCCGACCGAATCAGTGAGTTTGTATCAACAGATTGTCGGTCGCGGATTGCGTCTGTCGGCAGGGAAGAAGGATTGCCTGATTCTAGACTATGCGGGAAATCCCCACGATCTGTACAGTCCGGAAATTGGTAGCCCCAAAGGGGCCAGTGATAATCAGCCCGTACAGGTGTTTTGCCCTGCCTGCGGATTTGCCAATACTTTCTGGGGAAAGATGACGGCCGACGGGACCATCAGCGAACATTTCGGACGCCGATGCCAGGGAATGATTGAGCCTCCTGACGAGCCACGACAGCAATGTGATTTCAGGTTTCGTTTTAAATCCTGTCCGCAGTGTAATGCGGAAAATGATATTGCTGCCAGAGTCTGTCACCAGTGTCAGTGTGTGCTGGCAGACCCTGACGATATGCTCAGGGCCGCACTGAAACTAAAGGATGCTCTGGTGTTACGCTGTGCCGGAATGACCCTGCAACCGGGTCAGGATAATCGCGGGGAATGGCTGAAAGTGACCTATTATGACGAAGATGGCAGTGATGTCAGCGAACAGTTTCGCCTGAAAACCGCCGCACAACGCCATATTTTTGAACTCCTCTTTATCCGCCATCATCATAAAGCGCCAGGCACCCCGTTACGGTGGCAGAATGCGGCGGATTTGGCCGGTTGCGATGAACTGTTCCGTCATCCCGACTTTATTGTTGCCCGTAAGAAAGGTCATTTCTGGCAAATCCGCCATAAAGTGTTTGATTATCAGGGGCGTTACCGTAAGGCCAATCAGCTTCGTTAAGCCCTTGTGGCCCGAATTTATTTGCCCGCTGCCAGGGAAGCGGCTATAATGCCGCGCACTTTTACATTCGGTAAAAGTACATTGGGATAACCTTCTGTTGCTGGGTCGCCTGTAGCAGAATTAAAATGAGAAATTAAGATGTTCACTATTAATGCAGAAGTACGTAAAGAGCAGGGTAAGGGTGCGAGCCGCCGCCTGCGCACAGCTAACAAATTTCCAGCCATTATTTACGGCGGAAACGAAGCAGCTGTAGCTATCGAACTGGATCATGACGCTGTTATCAACATGCAGATCAATCCTGAGTTCTACTCAGAAGTTCTGACTGTGGTTGTTGACGGTAAAGAAACCAAAGTCAAAGTTCAGGCTGTTCAGCGTCACCCGTTCAAGCCAAAACTGGCACACATCGACTTCGTTCGCGCTTAATTGCACAGCCAGTCAAAAAACGCCGCATAATACGGCGTTTTTTTTATCGCTGAAGTTTCAACCGTTATTTACCTGAAGTACGGCGTTGTAACTGATCTCTCAGATTAGGCGGCGTGCCTTTTATCGTCAGCGTATCTGTGGCCGGATCCCAGAAAATTCGCTCGCCCAGCAGCATTGCATCAAAATTAAGTGTCAGTCCCCCGCCGCTGCCGGCAAATTTAGTTAGCTGACGCAAAGTCCCGCGATCTGCAGGAAAACTTTCCTCCAGCGAATAATCCTGCTGCCGGGTGAAATCTTCAAAACTTTTTTCCCCCAACGACGGCAGTTCACCGGATAATTCCTGTACGGTTATCTCCTCGCCAGCCTGCAACTGCTGGTTGCAGTAGGTGTAGACCTGCTGACGATAATCCTGGCGTTCCTTTTTATCCAGACTGGCTTCATCACAGTAGTCATCAACAGCCTGTAACAGACTGCGGTTCTGAGCCTTAGTATCCAGTCCTACCCCTGCTCCCAGGAAGTCCATAAAGAAATCAGCCACTTTACGCCCCACCCGACCGCGCAGGAATGTCAGATAGCGTGAAGATTCCGGCCGGGTATCCCATTCAGTAAGATCGATTCTGGCCACAATATCTGCATGATTAATATCCAGATAGTGGGTAGTACTAATATCCAGACTCTCATTGACCCGCATGCTACTCTGGCTATTCAGTACAGAGATCAGCAGATATTCGGTGGCCAGATAACGATAGCGAGCGAATAATACCACCCCGCCATCGGCAAACGGATATTTCGCCAGCTCATCACGCAGGCGGCCCGTAGCTGCGCGGCTGAAAGCCAAAAAGTCCTGATTTCCGTTGCGGCACTCGCGCAGTGATTCAGCAAGTTCACTGTCTTCGTTAAACAGGCCGTAAGCTTTATTTTTAGCGCTGTAAACACGGTGTAATTCTTCCAGCATCTCAGCAACGGCTTCCGTTGCGCTCAGCAGTGAATCGCGTAGTACCAGTTCAAGCTGGTCTTCACCCCGTTTAATCAACTGGTGTACGACAATCTGGTCAATATCCAGACTCATGGCAGACTCTCCTTCTCAATCAGATGCGTATTCAACCATTGCCCCGCCCGTCTTTCAATGCAAATCGCTGGTACAGCACCACAGACTCTCTCTGACCAGGAGCGTACAGGCAGTAAAACAGCATGAATGCGAAAAAAAGTGAAAAAACAGCAGTAATACGTTACAACAGAGGTTAACAAAAATGCCTGAGTGCTTAAGATAAACAAACAATAAAATTGCAGAAAAAAAACGGCGTTTGCAGTAGAATGTCCGCCTTTTACGACTTAGTTAACTGATAATATGCCTCAATCATCCCGATATAGTGACGAACGCGTGGAACAGATCCTCGCAGAACTGGCAGAAGTGCTGGAAAAAAACCAGGCTCCGACCGACCTCTCCCTGATGGTGTTAGGTAACATGGTCACCAACCTGATCAACTCCAGTGTTTCTCCCGCACAGCGCCATACACTGGCTCGTTCCTTCGCGGAAGCCCTGCAGGCTTCTGTCCGCGAAGATCATGCACATTAATAATGATATGATCTGATCACTATGGTAAACAACCAGCAGCGCTACAGGGAAAAAGTCTCCCAGATGATAAGCTGGGGCCACTGGTTCGCCCTGTTTAATATCTTTTTTGCGCTTATTCTTGGCAGCCGTTATCTGCTGGTCACTGACTGGCCTGCCTCACTGGCGGGCAGAATTTATGCTTACTGTAGCTGGATCGGTCATTTCAGTTTTATTGTATTTGCCGTCTATTTGCTGATTATCTTCCCGCTAACCTTTATCGTGATGTCGCAGCGATTGTTGCGGGCACTGTCAGCGATTCTGGCCACCAGCGGTCTGACACTGCTGCTGGTAGACAGCGAAGTGTTTGACCGTTTTCATCTCCACCTGAATCCGGTGGTCTGGGATCTGGTCGTCAACCCACAACAAAGTGAGATGACACGCGACTGGCAATTAATGTTTATTGCAGTCCCGTTGATGTTTCTTGTCGAGATACTCCTGGCAACCTGGAGCTGGCAGAAACTGAGGAGCCTTAACCGCCGAAGTTTCGGCAAACCACTGGCCGTGTTGTTTATCGTCGCCTTCTGTTCCAGTCATCTGATGTATATCTGGGCGGACGCTAATTTCTATCGCCCCATTACCATGCAGAAGGCCAATCTGCCATTGTCGTATCCGATGACCGCCCGACGGTTCCTGGAGAAACATGGTTTACTGGACCCGGAAGAATATCAACGCCGGTTGATTCAGCAAGGTGATCCGGATGCCGTGTCGGTAGCTTACCCACTGAGCGATATCAGTTTTGAAAAAAATGCCACCCATCACAATCTGTTGCTGATTACTGTCAACGGCATTAATGAATCGTCTGTAGCTAAAAACTTTCCAATTCTGAGTCAGTTTGCCAGCCAGAATGTGCGCTTTATGCACCATTACAGTTCCGGTCAGAACAACGAAAACGGCTTGTTCGGTTTGTTTTATGGAATTTCATCCAGCTATATGGATGGAATTCTGGCCAGCCGGACACCTTCGGCGTTGTTAAGTGCTCTGAATGCTCAGGGATATCAGTTTGGTTTATTCTCTTCAGAAGGGTTTAACCAGCCATTATATCGCCAGGCACTGTTGGCCGATTATTCTCTGCCACCGGCCAAAAAGCAAAATGATCAACAGACCGTGGCGCAATGGCAGGACTGGCTACAGCAGCAGCAGGGGGCGACTGCCCCCTGGTTTTCCTGGGTTTCTCTGGACGGAGTCGATGCCAGCGGTAAGACCCCTGCTGCCCGCCAGCAAAATTACGACCGCACCGCTGGCGATACCGACCAGCAAATTGGTCAGATTCTCTCTGTCCTGCAGCAACAGGGAAAACTGGACAATACAGTCGTGATAATCACAGCACGCCGTGGTGTGGCATTAAGCGGAGATGATAATAGTGATGGAAACCGCCAGCGGTTACAGGTACCGTTAGTCGTACACTGGCCATCCACCCCTGCACAGTCGGTGGAAAATCTCACCGAGCATCAGGATATAATGACTACGCTGATGCAGCGTTTGCTGCACGTCACTACAGCGCCAGAAAATTACTCCCAGGGCGAAGATTTGTTTAGCCCGCAACAACGGCATCACTGGGTCACCGCCAGCGATAATAATAATAACCGTCTGATCATCACTACCCCGAATTCTACGTTGGTACTGGATAATGACGGGAATTACACCACTTACAATGCCGAGGGTCAGCGACTGCGCAACCAAAGACCGGAGCTGGGCTTGCTGTTACAGGTCCTGACGGAAGAAAAACGTTTTATCGCAAACTGATTATTTATGAGTCAGTTAGCGCTTGCAGATATTGCAATCTGCAAAATTATACGTACTATGTGAGTCCAGCGTCGGCACGTAGCGCAGCCTGGTAGCGCACTGTCATGGGGTGTCAGGGGTCGGAGGTTCAAATCCTCTCGTGCCGACCAAATAATCCCTTAAAAAGCAGCCTGTTATGGCTGCTTTTTTATTGCCTGCGATTAACAGAGGATCAAAGTCACTCGCCCCTGGAAAAATCGCTGAGGTTCACCCCATCATCTTCTGGCAGAAAAGTCATCCGATCTTACGGTATCAACCTGAGAAATTTGCCGAATACAGAGGATGCCGTATGGGTCTGAGAATTAGCCCGCGGTTTTTATATACTGTGTTTTACAGCATAGAATATCCCTGTACCTTTGGGTATAGCACTCTGAGCTCCCTTCTTTGACACGGACTGTCTGACTTTGCTCGCCAGCAGGCATCAACAACAATAATGTTATCTGCCACATAAAAAATTGCTGCATATTGTCAGGCTAACTGCTAAATTACTGGTTATATATCCAGTTATGAGTGCAGCAATTATGTTTGTAGAATTAGTGTACGATAAACGCAATGTCGCTGGTCTGGAAAATGCCAGAGAGATCATCCTGGAAGAACTGACCCGCCGGGTACACCATATTTTCCCGGAGGCGGAAGTTAGGGTAAAGCCCATGCAAAACAATGGGCTGAATAGCGATGCCAGCAAAAGTGATCGTGAAAAACTCAACCGTTTGCTCGAAGAGATGTTCGATGAATCAGATATGTGGCTGGTGAGTGAATTTTAAGGGTTTCCGCCGGTTGTCCGGCGGGAACTCTTCAGACAGGACCGGGCGCTGACTGCGAGCGCATATAGCGGATTTCCCACACCGCGACAACCGCAATCAACAGAATCGGCAACAGTGTACTAAAGAAGCCCGCCACGATGTAGGCCACTGCTCCTGCCCCTGCCCCAATTGTAAATCCAGCCACCGATGTCGATGATTTTACCAGTTTCGCACGGTTTTCCGGACCAGGGTTTTTAATCAACGACATTATATCAATGGTCAACTGAGTTACATTTCCCGTCATCATGGTGCTTGGGCTGGTCGAAGCCAGTAACAGACGACTGGTGGCGTTTCGTATCCCCATGGCCATCACCCCCAACATACCCGTAATCAGCACATGGATATCGCCGGCATCGGTAAACGGCTGAGACAGTAACCCTGCGAGGGCAAATAATGCCAGTAACAGAATCTCAGCACCAAATAAGCTGGCCAGTAAACCGGCACTCAATGTTTTTCTGGACTGAATAATCAGGGTAGTCACTGCCACCACCAACATAAATACCGGAATTGCCACTAATTTAGCCAGAATACCGTCACTGTTACCAGCCAGGGAGGCTCCGGCCACCACGAGGTTGCCGGTCACATGAGCTGTGAACAGACCAAACAGCGTAATAAAACTGATAGTATCAATTGCTCCTCCGGAGGCTGCCAGCAATACCGGTTCACGATGATGGCGCCAGCGTTTTTCGAGCTGCAACAGATTTGTCGGCTGCATTGTCTCTCTCCCGTTATTTTAGGTAAAAAAAAACCGGGAATACCCCGGTTTTTTATCTCAGACCTGTAAATTATTTACGGTCAATTGAATATTTACCTGGTCCGGTCAGCGCCAGCGCCAGGAAGCCACCCGCAATACTGATATTTTTGTAGAAGTTAATCATCGCACCGTATTGTTCCATACCTGTCATGTGCCAGTACTGATGCCCCAACAAACCGGTCGCAACGGTATAAATAGCCAGGATAATCGCCAGCGGACGGGTATAAAAGCCGAGGATAATCAGAATACCAAATCCCAGTTCTACCACTACTGCAATCACTGCAGCCACAGAGGGTAATGGAGCACCGACAGACGCCATATAGCCGATGGTTCCTTCAAATCCGGTCAGTTTCTGCCAGCCAAATAACACAAACAGAATCATTAACAGTACACGAGTCAACAGCAGCAGACCATTACGATATTTTTCTAATGACAGATATTGCATTTTATCACCTCACCTTTTAAAGCGCTTATCCCCCGACTTTCCGATCTGGAAAGTGTATTTATAAGCAAAAATTTTTAAATTCCCGAAAGTTATCACTTGTCGCCAGTCTCAGATTGTCCGGCGACTTTCACTACCCTCAATGATGTGTCCCGAAAACGAGCCCACCAAAGTACTGCATTGAACTTAGCCCGATATAGTTTACGTTCCCTGATTCAACCGCACTTCGCCGACATCATAACCTTACCTGTAACTTCACCGGAAGCAGCTGCCTTTACGGCTGACCCGACTGCCTGCGGAATGAAGACATCATACATCAACCATACTGAACATCAATATTCTGAAATATTACTTATTATCTCACTCAGGTTGACAATTATCGTAAAAAATCAGTGCTTATCTTAGAAAAGTTAGATAGAAATTATAAAAAGGCCAGTGAAGAATAGAATATAAATCACATGTATTTCATAGTGATATAAAAAAACACCGCCAAATAACCAGGGTTTTCGGCCTGAAAATAAGATAAAAGGCCTGGCCTGAAATATCATTCAGTTTTTTTGTCTATGATAAGCAAAATTTTGGCTGAAGTCAGGCTGACTGGTTCGACAGGCTATCGCCTGTCGTGATGTAGCGTTCAGCCCTTGCGTACAGGCTCAGAAGAGATATGTTCACTAATAAATGACAGCAGAGCGCGAATCACCGGGCTGTGCTGGCGATGCTGAGGATACATGGCGTTCAGCGTGAGTCCCGGTGGTGTGTAATCAGCCAGTACCGGCATGAGACGCCCTGCCTGTATCGCCTCTTCCACAATAAAACGGGGCAGCAGAGCCAGTCCCAGACCAGCTTCTGCAGATTCTCTGAGGACTTCACCATTGTTGCTGGATACCGGTCCCTTCACCGGAAACAACTGGTTTTTCCCCTGAACCGGTAAATTCCAGCCATGCAGACCTTCTTTTCCGTACAACAAACAATGATGGCTGGCTAATTCACCCGGATCTGAGGGGAGTCCAGCCAGTTGAAGATATTCCGGGCTACCACAGATAACCATGGGCAAAACACCCAGCTTGCGGGCGATCAGGCTGGAGTCGGCCAAAACCCCGATTCTGAGCGCCATATCAAATCCCTCCCCCACTAAATCAACGAACCGGTCATTAATCTCAATGTTCAGGTTGACTGCCGGATTCTGATGCTGAAAGCGGGAAAGCAACGGCGCAATATGTTTCAGTCCGTAGGTATGGGGCAGGCTAATCCTGAAGCTGCCCACCAGCTGGCTCTGGCGCAACGAAATAGCTTCTTCAGCCTGCCTGACTTCATCAAGGATACGGCTGGCATGTTGAAAAAAAACCTGTCCGACATCAGTAACCGATAACCGCCGGGTATTTCGTACCAGCAACTGAGCGGACAGTCCAGTTTCCAGTGCCGCCACCCGGCGACTGACAAACTGTTTTGACAACATCAAACGCTCCGCCGCACTGGTAAAGCTGCCGGTGTTTACAATGGTGACAAATATGCGCATATCATCAAGAGTCATTAACTATTAGATCCTGTCTGACGGTTTTGGCTTCTGTAAGCGTCAGTTTACCATCCCTTCAGGAGTGATGAGCAGATAGCTCCCGGTTTTTTCCGCAGATGTTCGCTGGTATTCTACTCATATCATCTGCTACTGATATGGTATGGTGAGTATTCTAACCTCCAGAGACAAGGCAATCACTGATGACTGACAGAATCAATCAGTACGGACAACCGGTTGGACAGACAATGGATAACTGGCAGCCAAGGCCATTGCCTTCCCCGGTGACTTTAGCAGGTCAGTATTGCCAACTACAGCCACTGGATGCGGACCGACATACACAAGAGTTATATCAGGCTTTTCACTGTTTGGATGACAGCAACAGTCTGTGGACTTACCTGGCTGCGGGCCCTTTTGATTCTTTCGAACCATTTCAACAATTTATTGCTACTGCGGCCCGTAGTCAGGATCCTCTGCATTTTGCGGTAACAGAGAACAAAACAGGTAAAGCTATCGGTTCTCTGTCTCTGATGAGGGCAGATGCCGGTAACGGCGTGGTAGAAGTGGGACATGTGATGTTCTCCCCGCGACTACAGCGTACCCCCCTTTCCACTGAAGCTCAGTTTTTGCTGATGAAGCATGTCTTTGAAACGCTGGGTTATCGGCGCTATGAATGGAAATGCGATCATCTTAATGCCCCTTCCCGTAAAGCAGCCTCACGTCTGGGATTCAGTTTTGAAGGTATTTTCCGCCAGGCTGTGGTTTACAAAGGCCGTAGCAGGGACACTGCATGGTATTCGATCATCGACAGTGAATGGCAAAGATTGTCGCGGGCACTTAACTCCTGGCTGGCAACCCATAATTTTGATTCTCAGGGACGGCAGCGCTATCCGTTAAGTCATTTCCAGTCTGCTGTACTATAATTCAGGCGCCGGTGCAGGGAGCGCCGGTCCTTTCCGCTCCCCTGAAGCTGACAATACATCCAGTCATGACAATATCATCTGCCGAATTTCCGGCGTTTGTAAGCCATCCGTTAGCTCCGCCTGCAGGTAAGTTTATTACCCGGGCAGCTCTGACATCCTCTGCCCCGTTCATCGCCTGTGCAACTTTTGATATCCAGGCCTTTACTCCGGATTTGTTTGCTGAACTTAGGATCCCCTGCCCGCCAGCGATTCAGCGTGCGGCACGCAAACGTCAGGCGGAGTATCTCGCCAGTCGCTGGCTGGTCCGGGAAATTGCGGCATTATGCGGCGTGGCTGAATTTATCCTGACCAACGATGCTGATCGAGCCCCCTGTTGGCCTTCCGCATTTACTGCATCTCTTTCGCATACTGCCGGACTGGTCTTTGCACTTGCCGATACCGAAAAAAGGGCCGTGGGTATTGATGTTGAACACTGGATGAATCAGGAACTGGCCGAAGAAACCAGTAACATTCTAATGGATGATGCTGAAAAACAGCTGCTCAGTTCGCTCTCTCTGCCCCTGGCACAGGCCACCACATTGTTATTTTCCCTGAAAGAAAGTTTATATAAGGCTCTGTGGCCGGAGGTCCGACATTATATTGATTTTCTGCAGGTACGTTTACTGGCTCTTGATGAACAGCAACAAACAGCTACCCTGCAACTTGACGAGACACTCTCAACACGTTATCCGCGGAGTAGGTGCTTTCAGGCCCGCTTTGCCCTGACCAGACAGTGTGTTTTTACCTGGATCAATCAGTGACCCGCCGTCAGCCGGCACAACGAAACGTCATATTATAGCGAAACTCTTCCGTCAAAGGATGCCAGCCCGGTTTCAGGGGCTGAATCCCGTGAAACCGCAGCCGTGACCTACCGCCCCAAACGACCACATCACCGTGTTCCAGCATCACTTTGGTGGTGGGATCGCTGCGTTCAAAACCACCAAACAGAAACACGGCCGGTAACCCAAGTGACACGGACACTATGGGCTGACGTAAATCCTTTTCATCTTTATCCTGATGTAATGAGAGTTTACTGCCGACAGCGTAACGGTTCATCAGGCAGGAGTCAGGCAGAAAACTTTTGAACCCCGCGCTGGCCGCTGTGTGGACAGCATAATCACGTAATGCTTCCGGAAGCTGCGGCCTGGGCGACCCTGCATTGTCCTGTGATAAACTGGCGGCCCAGCCATGGGCCCCGCAATGGGTCATGGCAACAGACATTCGGAAGCCTCCCGGAGTGATCCGATGCTGAAACGGCTGCTGTCCGGCAACCGCCAGTATCTGGCTAAACAGCCATTGATCATCTTCTTTTGCGTAACGCCGCAGGATCACCGCATCTTCTGCCAGCGTCTCCTGCCACGGCGCTTCACCTTCAAACAGGTCCAGCATCATGTCCTCTGCAGATTATTTCTCTTCGGATACCAAAAAGGTTTTAAATAATGGTGAAGCCCAGGTTTCAAATTTATCACCCTCACGGCTAATCAAAAATACAGCCAGATGCTGTTTCAGGGCCAGTGCTTTGGCTTTTTCGGTTCCCAGAACCATCAGACCTGTATCCCAGCCATCAGCCTCACCGGCCGTGGTGGCAATAACTGTGGCTGAGGCCAGTTTATGCTCTATCGGCCTGCCGGTCGATGGATCGATAATATGCGAGATCCTGTGCCCATCCAGTTCGTAATAGTTGCGGTAATTTCCGGAAGTACTGATGCCATGCCCCTGCAGATTGACCACTGCCTGCGCCACATTTTCCAGGTCAGTCGGTTTCTCGATGGCTACACGCCAAGGGTTGCCCTGAGCATTATGACCTCTGGAGAGCAAGGCTCCCCCAACAGAAACCAGGTAATTAGTGATACCCTGAGACTCCATGAGTCTTGCCAGATGATCTGTTGCATACCCCTCTCCCATAGTGGAAAGATCTACATACAACCCCGGCAGATCTTTCTGTAATGCCTGTCCTTTAAACGTCTGGATCACTTTGAGGTGTTGCAGTCCGGTCAACGCCTTTGCCTGATCGATCTGTGCCTGTGTCGGAGTATGCTGCGGCGCTTTTGTCGGACCAAAGCCCCAAAGATTAACTAACGGTCCGACTGTGATATCCATCGCCCCCCCCGTTTTGGCGCCAATACGCAGTGCCATTGTCACAATATCTGCCATAGCCTCACTGACCGGCCATGGCTCAGATCCCTGATACTGATTAAACCTGGACAAAGCCGAGTCAGACTTCCATGTAGACAACTCCTGATCATCATGATCCAGTTGCTGCTGGATGAGTTTCTGTAACTGATCACGGCGGGATGCAGGCACATCTGCAACCGATACCCGCCAGACTGTTCCCATGGTCTTACCGGCCATAATCAAGTTCTGCTCTGTGGAAGATCCTGAATTATCGCATCCGGCTAAGACAAGGATTAAACAGAGCAACAGACTCCTGCAGGAAAAAACGTTCATGAAATTTGCTTCCCGGAATAAATATAAACAGCTTGCCGTAAACCCACCGGCCATAACAGCGCAGGCGCGCACCAAAAAGAGGCGCTATGTTAACAAAAGGCGGGTGGATGTACCGTGAATATCCGTGCTATTGGCTGGCACATATTTTGCACTGAATATTACGCAAGATTAACATTTGGCGAGGTGCAAAGATGAAAAAAATTTCCTCTGTCCGGCAACAGGCAAAACTACTGTGGACACAATGGTTATCGTTTGCGGTATTTACCCAGGCAGGATCTGCACTGGAAGGTAGCCATCAGCAATTGTATGCAGATGCGGCGGAAAATTTTAATCGCTATGGAGTCGAAAAACGCAGGATGTAAACGTGGAACTTAACAGCGTAAAAGACGGGGAATGGGCTCTATCCATTCCCCGTTATTATATCAGAATTGGTACACCAGGCCTGTAGCCACGATGTTATCAGTATTTATGCCAGCATCGTCAGTGAACTGGTTGTCTTTAAGCAGGTTAATCTGGTAATCCACGTAGGTGGACATATTTTTGTTGAAGTAGTAAGTGGCACCCACATCAACATATTTTTTCAGGTTCTGAGAGCCATATCCCTGAACACTGGTACCGCGCGAAGAAACAAATGCCAGTGACGGACGCAGACCAAAGTCAAACTGATACTGAGCGACTAATTCCCAGTTATCCGCTTTATCCGCATAACCATAAGCGGTTGAATCACTGCTGCCAAAACGGGTGGCGTTATAAGATCGGGTGTACATGGCGGCCAGGTAGATATTATTCGCGTCATATTTCAGACCACCGGTGTAAGCCTGAGCTTTATCACCCTGACCCAGGATATGGTTACCACCGGTACTATAGTTGTTCTGCTGGTTAGTACGGTCAGAGGAGAACATAGCACCACCCAGCGAGAAGCCCTGACCGAGATCATAGGTCGCGCTCATCCCCCAACCGTCGCCGTTCTGTCCTAATACATCACGACCGTTGGCACTTTCACTGGAGCTGCCATTTTTACCCTGGTACTGAACAGCAATATTCAGGCCGTTGATCAGCCCCCAGAAGTCAGTATTACGATAGGTGAGTAATCCGCTGGAACGCTGGAACATAAAGTTATCAGCGCCGTAGGTATCACCCCCGAACTCAGGCAGTACGTCTGTCCAGCCAGCAATATCATACAAAACGCCGTAGTTACGGCCGTAATCTAAAGAACCATCATTATCAAATTTCAGACCGGCAAAACCAACACGAGTATAAGTGTCTGCGCTACCATCAGATTCCGCGTTGTTCAGTGCAACCTGATATTCCCATTCACCGTAACCGGTGAGTTGGTCGCTGATCTGAGTTTCACCTTTAAAACCAAAACGTAAGTACGACTGGTCGCCATCTGAACCATCGTCGCTTGAAAAATAGTGCAAACCGTCAACTTTACCGAAGAGATCTAATTTGTTGCCATCTTTGTTATATATTTCAGCAGCACTGGCAGAACCTGCAACGAGCAGTGCAGGAACCATCAGTGAAAGAACGCTAAGCTTCATGTTATTACCCTCGAATGAGACCCGTAACGTCAGACGTCGACTCAGGAAAATAGTATAAAAAAGTAAAGTTACTGCTTTCTACGTCATGTTATTTCAGAGCGAGAAATAATCTATCGTCGAAATGATACTAAAAGAGCTAATCTGCTTCAATTTATTTCAGATTAATTTCAAAATGTAAATGCCGCGGAACTTTCTCGACTCCAGGTTCTTTTTTAATGAGCACTAAAGGTTAAATCAACCAAAAGTTTATTTATGAAAAGAATTGCGCACTATTTGTCAAAAAAGTAAAATGTTCCCAACAATGCCTGAATGTTAAAAATTACAGCACTGAATGATAAATTAAATTGCTAAGACAGGAATATAATTCGTCTTGCTATCATCATTTATTTTATTATTACCTTCATTCACCCCGAATGAGTATTGCTTTAATTATTCCCTACCGGACTTCGTGTCCGGTTTTTTTTTGCCTGATAACTGACACCTCCCCGTACGGCTCTGAACTCACTGAATTCTGACTATGCCATCGCCCAGTCATCAGAGGTTTATTATTTATTGGTGAAAATATCACAGGGCGAAATTACCCGTGAAGGCAGATTTTAAATATTCGCTGACAGCCTCTGAACAGGCATACAGTTTATCGGCAGAAGATGTCCTAAATATGGTGGCGTTTTTTTCGGTATTTTCTGATAACAATATCCAAAAAAACTTCAGTGTTCGGATTTTATTATGCGGAAAAAAACGATGCGCCGACTGGTCAGATTTCACCCACTGGCAAAGAAATATCGGGGCTTATTTCAGCCGTTAGCTTTACTTCCAGTGTTATTGAGGATATTTTTAGCCATGGTTAACGCTAATCGTTCCGGGCCTGCTTATACCGCCTCCGGTCTGGTATTTGTAAAGTAACGAAGTCGCTGTCTGAGATGTCCTGCTGACTGCCACTGTCAACCGCCCGCCTTCTGTGTGAAATGTCATCTTATCTCAGGTCCAGTATCTTTATGCCCGGAAAAAAAATCGCCCTGCTGCCGAACCAGTTATTTAAATCAATGATATTTATCAGCGTGATTGTTGTCGCTATTATGCTGGGTATCATCTATGACAGCCTGGGCGTCCAGTTACGTCATCAGCAGGCTCTGCTGGAAAGCTTTGCCCGGGAAGCTCAGTTACGGATTGATAATTACCGGTTTGCCACCTGGCAAATCTATGAGGCACAAAACTCTGCGGCCGACAGTGAGAATGATGATAACGCCACAATCCAGGAAACCCGGTTACGCCCGGATATTTATGCACCCGATGAAGATAAACAAAAAACAGAAGCGCTGATTTTTGGTTCTCACGACAGCAATACACTGACAGGGGCACGCAAGGCATCTGATTTTCTTGATACTCTGTGGGCATTAAAGAAAAGCACCTGGTCTATGTATTATCTGAATGGCCAGGACAACAGCTTAACGATGATTTCTACCCTGCCATTAAAGGATATGATTAGCCGCTATAATGGTGAAAGTATTACCGGACAGGTATCGGCCCGCAGAGCCGAAATGCTGCAACAGGCAAATATGCTGGATGAGCGAGAGAGTTTTTCTGCGCTGCGACACATGCCTGACAGCAGTGATTACTACTTCACTATCAGAACCACCTTTAATCAGCCAGGCCATCTGGCGACCGTGGTGGCGTTTGATTTGCCAGTGAAGGATATGTTGAGCACTGAACTTGATGCTTCCCGCTTAGTATTTCACAGTACCGAGAATTCATCCGGTAACTCAGACAGCAGTAGTGGTTCAGACCGGGTCAATCTGGCCTCCGCTTCGGTCGATTTGGCATCTTCTCTGAGCGGCGCTCCGCTGGTCGTCACCTATAACCTGTCATTAATCACTCTGCTCGCCGCCACATTGCACCATTTTTCTTTCTCATTAAGCCTGTGTCTGTTGCTGCTGATACTCTCCCTTACGGCCAGCGTATTATTGCGGAATGCTCCAGCACCGGCAGAGAAATCTGCTGACCCGGAAGTTGATCTGTTACGCAGAATGAATAAAGAGATGGTAGAAAGTCTGCCGTTGGGTTTCCTTATCTATGATTTTAATACACACAGGGAAGTCGTCAGCAATGAGACAGCATCACAGTTAATCCCACATCTCAATCTGCAAAAAATCGTTACCCTGTCTGACAATGTTCAGGGCATGTTGCAGGTGACTATCAATAATGAAGTCTACGAGGTCAGGCACCAACAGAGTCAGTGTTCGCCTCAATATTGCTTCTTTATGATCCGTAATCAGGACCGTGAGATACTGGTCAATAAGAAGCTGCAAAATGCCCAGCGAATTCTGGATAAGAATCATGAGATGCGCCGCCAACTACTCGACAATATTGGTAATGCATTTCGCGAACCACTTCAGCATTTGTCGCAACAAATTCAGCAGGTGCAGTCTTCTCTCCCCCCCTCCGTCTGGCAATCGCTGATTGATTCCGGAGAACATTTAGTCAGGCTGACCGATAATACTATTCTGCTGAACCAGCTGGAAAATCATCAATGGTCACCTGATTTGCAACCCTTCCTGCTTCAGCAACTACTGGATGACATTGTCATGGAGATTCTGCCGGCGATGAACCAGCGTGGTCTGGAGATCATTGTCAATAATTTGCGCCCGGCGGATGAAGTCAGGGTTGGTGACCGGGAGATCTTACGCAAAATTCTGCTTACATTGCTCTGGTATTCCTTCGGAACCACCCGTTGGGGCAAAATTTCTGTCCGAATCAGCGCAAGCCCGGAACATACTGATCGACTATTGATAAATATTGTAGATACTGGTCAGGGTCTGAATAAGAATGAACTGGCAAATGCCGATTTTCCTTTCAGTGGAGAAGTCAGTACGCTGAACGATGAAAAATCCAACAGCATGGATTTGTTTTTTTGTCGTCAGTTTTGCCAGAATCTGAACGGACGGCTGGATATTATCTCTAAGCCAGATATCGGTACTCATTTTAGTGTATTGATATCTCTTCCCGTTGAGCAGCCAACCATTCTCAGAGAAGAGAAGATACTGGACGGAATAACAGTATTGGTTGATGTGGTGGTTGATGATATCTATAAAATTGTCAGCCGGCAGTTGGAGTTCTGGGGAGCCAAGTGCCTGATTGCCGACGACAGGGTACCGGGTCAGGACTTCGATTTTCTGGTGACCGATGTACCTGCAAGGCTGTCAGGATGGGCACTGCTGATCACCGGTTCAGAACCTGGCTACTCAGCAATCACCTCACAGCAATACAGGGTGAATTACAATCTGAACCAGGCAATGTTGGAAGCATTGCTAACGCTGATTGAAAAACAAATGACCAAGGACGAGATGGAGGATGCTCCTGAAAAAGAAAGGGAACAATTACTCAGTGAACCCGAGTATTTTCAGATATTTAAGGATACTGTGCCCGATGATGTCAACAAATTATATCTTGAGCTTGATAATAAAGATTATGCTGCACTCGCCCTGACTGCTCACCGCCTGAAAGGTGTTTTTGCTATGCTGGGTCTGGAAGATGGCAAAACACAGTGTGAACAGTTGGAGCGTCTTATTAAAGAGCGTGACGATTTAAACATTAAAAATACTACCAGTGATATTGAACACTACGTCCAAACACTGTTGCAGTAAGGTAGCCAAAAACAATGGATAACTTAAACGTAATTATTGCCGATGATCACCCGATTGTTTTGTTCGGGATCCGTAAATCTCTGGAGCAGCTGGAGTGGGTGAATGTGGTCGGTGAATTTGAAGATTCGACTACCCTTATCAATAGCCTGTCTAAACTTGAAGCCAATGTACTGATCACCGACCTGTCAATGCCGGGAGATAAATACGGCGATGGGATCACTCTGATCAAGTACATCAAACGCCACTACCCTGACCTGGCCATTATTGTTCTGACCATGAACAATAATCCGGCAATTCTCAGTTCAGTACTGGATCTGGATATTGAAGGTATTGTACTGAAACAAGGCGCACCGACTGATTTGCCTAAAGCCCTGGCTGCACTGCAAAAGGGTAAAAAATATACCCCGGAATCTGTGGCAAAGTTGCTGGAAAAAATCAGTGCAGGGGGTTACGGAGACAAACGACTGTCACCCAAAGAGAGTGAAGTATTACGGTTATTTGCCGAGGGATTTCTGGTAACCGAAATCGCCCGTAAACTTAACCGCAGTATCAAAACCATCAGCAGCCAGAAAAAATCAGCCATGATGAAACTGGGTGTCGATAACGATATCGCATTGCTGAACTATCTTTCTTCTGTCAGCGCGACGCTGCCGAAAGACTGATAAGCGAGTAAGCCCCCTGCCCTGACGGCAGGCGGGCTATTTTCTCCGCTCAGACAAGCGTTGACCGCGCGGCCCTGACCTGGTCAGCGTACCCGGTAAGAAGGGTTTTTAGTTCCTGCAAGGTCACAGGCTTCGATAAACAGTCATCCATACCCGCCTGTAAACAGCGCTGCTTCTCGTCGGCTAATGCATTCGCGGTAACCCCGATAATGGGCCGCCGGAACTCCATCTCCCGTAACGTCTGAGTCAGGCAATAACCATCCATATTCGGCATATTCACATCGCTGAGCACAATATCAGCCTCAATACGCTTCAGTACATTCAGAGCATCTACGCCATCCTGAGCCGTTTTTACCTGATACCCCAAAGTATGCAACTGACCGGACAACAGCATCCGGTTTATCGGGTGATCATCGACTACCAGAATCAGGATATCTTCGTTACTGACCCCGGTTGTACTGCCTGATAACTGCTCAGTCAACAGTTTCACTTCACTGAACGGCCGGAAAATACGTTTCAACAGTTCAGGGATTTCATGTGGCATTGATGTTGGAATCACCCAAACCCCTGGCTTAACCTCTCCGGGAAAGTCAGTATATTCACTGCTAAAACAGATCCGGGCTTTGCAGACTTCATTTCCTCCGCTGTCGCAATCCGTGAGAATAATGTCATCTGCCGTCAGTTGTTGCGGATTGGTCAGGATTATCATCGACCAGGCCTGCAACTGCCGTTGCAGATATTCAGCAAAGGTACTATTTTTCAGCATCAGCAATACCCTTTTGCCGGCAAGATCGTCATCAGTCGCCGTCCATACTCCCTGATAAACCGGAATCCGTACTATAAACTGGCTACCCATACCTGGCTCTGATTCCACTTCAATATCACCGTCCATCATATTGATCAGTTTTTCACAGATAGCCAGACCCAGGCCGGTTCCCTGAAAATTCCTTTGTACACCCGTGCCAACCTGGAAGAACGGATCAAACAAGCGTAAAACATCGCGTGTCGGAATACCTACTCCGGTATCACGAACACGGAATGCCAGGTACCCCTGTTGTTGATATATATGCAGAATAATACAGCCGGTATGGGTAAATTTAATCGCATTACTTAGCAGGTTAGAAACTACCTGTTGTAATCGCATGGCATCACCGTACAGTGAAGACGGGACGTCATGCTCTATCAGGCAATACAGCGTCAGTCGTTTTTTAACCACCAGTGATAAATAGTTGGAGATGATATGACCGACCATTTCATGTGGCGAGAACGCCCCAGGCTCAATTTTTAACTGCTCAGATTCAATTTTAGAAAAGTCGAGAATATCATTAATTATTTTCAGCAGAAGATCAGAAGAGTTAGTCATAGCACTGACCAGCGCTTCAGAGCTTTTGGGCATTTCACGGGTTTTCAGCAAATCCAGGTTGCCGATAATTCCGTACAATGGAGTACGCAACTCGTGGCTGACGGTCGCCAGGAACATCGATTTAGACTGACTGGCCTGTTCCGCAGAATCCGCCATCTCCTGCAACGACTGCTCCATCTTTATCCTGGCACTGACATCGACCAAAACACAGATAGCCACGTTTTCATTTCGATAACGGCTGTGCACAAAGCTGATTTGCAGATTGGTATTTGAACCGGTGAGAACATCCACAAAGTTCACCTGCTGCCCGCCAATGATTTCTGTCAGCCGTTGTTTATCCTCTGTGGTCAGTAACGTCAGATAATTGTGGGCCAGTTCATTGCTCAGTATGTTGCTACCATCGCTGGTACGCAAAATGCAAATCCCGACCGGAGCCGAAGCGACAATTTTTCGGTTAAACTGCTCATGTTCTTCCAGCCGGACTGCATTATCTTCTGCCGGTAATAACATGCGGCGTTCAAAGATCATAGCCAGCGCGATGAGTATTAATGCGCTGAAAATGTTCAGTAAAATCGCATTGATTATCATCAGCTTCATCTGATTAAACAACAGCCCGGTGGGCAAAGAATAGATGATGCTGAACGGGCTGGGCGCGAGTGATTGCTTTAGCACCAGTTGCTGATAACCGTCCAGATACCCAAACCATTGTTTGTCATCCGGTAAATTATCAAACATATGGCTGGTGACTGTTCTGTCAGTCGAGAGCATCAGTTGATCGTCATCATCGATAATCGATGTGGTAACCGCTGCTCCGCCAGGTGTCACCAGTTCATCTAACCGCAGGTTCTGTTCAAAGCTCAGTAACGCCACCGGCTGGTTACCGGTATAGACCGGCATCATCATGTAAAATGCCCCCACTCCGGGCTGATTACCCGGCTCAATCCAGTACACCGGATTACGTTGTTCGGCAGGGCTGCTATTGTGAAAACGCAGTACATTTTCCTGAAGAGAATTGGTACTGGTATCCTGATTGACTTCACTGGTACTGAATGAAAAAGTCGCCAGGCAATTACTGCCACTGTTCAGCAGGAAAATCCGACTCATTTCGTAAGAAGAGACATACTGACTTTCCCAGTAATGCAGAAAACCGCCTAACGTATTTAGTGTAGCCCTCCAGTCAGCGTTGATCGCTGTGCAGTCATCGTCGCTAAATAAGGGTGAAAACTGGGGTGAGAAGTTTTTGTTACCACTGCTCAGGGTAAATGTAGTGTCATCATCCGGCGTTTTATTCAGTTGCCCTTCAGTGATGTATTTCAGTTCACGCATCGCCTCATTGGTATGGGCGATAAACCATCCGGCCTGATTATAGTTCCCGGACAACTGCTCCCGGATATCTGACTCTTTTTCGTGCAGAACATTCAGCAGATAGAACGCACTCAGCAGCCCCCCAAGTAACCAGAGTAACAGTGCCAGAATACGAAACAGATAACGGGAAACCCGTAGCGTGGTGCGAAAAGAGACAAGGTATTTCAATGGGAACTCACTGCAATAGGCCGACGCAAATGAAATGATATCGGGAACCGTCCCGGCAGATCATCAGTACAAAGTCACAGCAATCTCTGATAGGAGTAAGACTAACACATACCCTCCGGTTTAACAGGTCCGGCCAAGGAAAATGCGGTGAGAATAGCCGGTAATGAAAGAGGCATCGCCAGCGATGCCTCTTTTTGCTACTTTGCAACCCGCAGAGATTTATTCATCTTCGGGCTCAGCATCATCATCGGTTTCTGGTTCCTGGCCGAGATCGTCATCCCCTTCTGCCACCGTACCATCAATAGCATCCAATTCTTCTTCTTCAACCGGTTCAGCCACGCGCTGCAGACCTACCACATTCTCGTCTTCTGCAGTACGAATCAGAATGACGCCCTGGGTATTACGGCCTACCACGCTGACCTCAGATACACGGGTTCTGACCAGCGTTCCGGCATCAGTGATCATCATGATTTGATCACTGTCGACCACCTGAACCGCACCAATCACCGGACCATTGCGTTCTGTCACTTTAATCGAGATAACCCCCTGAGTCGCACGGGACTTGGTCGGATATTCCTGATTGGCAGTACGTTTACCATAGCCGTTTTGGGTCACTGTCAGAATTGCCCCGTCTTCACGCGGAATAATCAGCGATACTACCCTGTCAGTATCCGCCAGTTTAATTCCGCGGACACCGGAGGCGGTACGTCCCATCGGTCTGACCGCCTGCTCAGAGAAGCGTACAACTTTACCGGCCGCTGAGAACAGCATGGCTTCATCATTACCGTCGGTCAGCGCTACACCAATCAGTTCATCGTCATCCCGCAGGTTTACAGCAATGATCCCGGCACTGCGTGGGCGGCTGAATTCGGTCAGTGACGTTTTCTTCACCGTACCGCTGGCGGTTGCCATAAAAATATTCAGGCCTTCAGAATATTCACGTACCGGCAGAATCGCCGTAATACGCTCATTGGCTTCCAGCGGCAGCAGGTTAACGATTGGCCGTCCACGGGCGCCACGGCTGGCTTCCGGTAACTGGTAGACCTTCATCCAGTACAGGCGACCCCGGCTGGAGAAACAAAGAATCGTATCATGGGTGTTAGCCACCAGCAGGCGGTCAATAAAGTCTTCTTCTTTAATTCTGGCAGCAGACTTACCTTTCCCACCACGACGTTGTGCTTCATAGTCGGTCAGTGGCTGGTATTTGACATAGCCCTGATGTGACAGAGTAACCACCACATCTTCTTCGTTAATCAGATCTTCAATATTGATATCTGCAGAATTAGCGGTGATTTCTGTTCGACGTTGGTCACCGAACTGTTCACGGACAGCTACCAGCTCTTCACGAATCACTTCCATCAGACGATTCGAGTCCTGCAGAATGAAAATCAGCTCAGCAATCTCTTCCAGTAACTGTTTGTACTCATCCAGCAGTTTTTCATGCTCCATGCCAGTCAGTTTCTGCAAACGCAGATCCAGAATGGCCTGAGCCTGCTGTTCTGTCAGGTAGTAAGCACCGTCACGAATTCCGTATTCAGGTTCCAGCCACTCCGGTCGGGCAGCATCATCACCGGCTTTTTCCAGCATTGCAGCAACGTTACCCAGGTCCCAGGCTTTGGCGATCAATGCCGCTTTTGCTTCAGCCGGAGAGGGGGCGTTACGAATTAACTCGATCACCGGATCGATATTCGCCAACGCAATGGCCAGGCCTTCAAGGATATGCGCACGATCGCGGGCTTTACGCAGCTCATAGATGGTGCGCCGGGTAACGACTTCACGACGGTGGCGGACAAAAGCTTCCAGAATATCTTTCAGCGGCATAATCTTTGGCTGGCCCTGATGCAGCGCCACCATGTTGATACCGAAAGAGGTCTGTAACTGGGTCAGGGAATAGAGATTATTAAGAACTACTTCACCGACGGCATCGCGTTTTACTTCAATAACGATGCGCATACCATCTTTATCTGACTCATCACGAAGTGCACTGATGCCTTCAATACGCTTTTCTTTAACCAGCTCAGCAATTTTTTCAATAAGCCGTGCTTTATTCACCTGATAAGGGATTTCATGCACGATAATCGTTTCACGGCCGGTTTTCGCATCTGTCTCGACTTCACCTCGACCACGGATATAAATTTTACCGCGACCAGTACGGTAGGCTTCTTCAATCCCCCTGCGACCATTAATAATGGCGGCGGTCGGGAAATCCGGACCAGGAATATGTTCCATCAGCCCTTCGACAGTGATTTCACTGTCATCAATTAGCGCCAGGCAACCGTTAATCACTTCATTAAGGTTGTGCGGAGGTATATTGGTCGCCATCCCCACCGCAATCCCGGAAGCACCATTCACCAGCAGGTTCGGAACCCTGGTCGGCATAACTTCCGGGATTTGTTCTGTACCGTCATAGTTAGGTACAAAATCAACAGTCTCTTTGTCCAGGTCAGCCAGCAATTCATGGGCAATTTTGGACATACGAATTTCGGTATAACGCATTGCTGCCGCGGAGTCACCGTCGATCGAACCAAAGTTCCCCTGACCGTCGACCAGCATGTAGCGAAGTGAAAACGGCTGTGCCATACGAACAATGGTTTCATAGACAGCAGAGTCACCATGCGGGTGGTATTTACCGATGACATCCCCGACAACACGGGCAGATTTTTTGTAGGCTTTGTTCCAGTCATTACCCAGCTCGTTCATGGCAAACAGCACACGGCGGTGTACTGGTTTCAGACCATCACGCACATCAGGTAACGCACGGCCAACGATGACCGACATGGCATAATCAAGATAAGAATTTTTTAATTCTTCCTCGATATTAACCGGGGTGATTTCTCTTGCTAAGTCGCTCATGGAGCCGATATCCCTCTAGATATTGCCGACTATTCAGACCGCAAATCATATCACATTCCCGCCCTGCGGTGCACCTTAGCATCAGATTAGTTACGCAGATCCACAAGCGGAGGGTGCCGCAAGCTCTGTAAGCGTTTATACTCGGGAAAATTTTGTCAGGAGTAGAGACCCATGAATATGCCTTCAGCGGAAAAACAGCAGAATGTCGACCATCAGGAAATTGCCAAATTTGAAGCAGTGGCCTCCAGATGGTGGGATATGGAAGGCGAGTTCAAGCCTCTGCACCGTATTAATCCCCTGCGACTCGGCTATATTAGCCAGAACAGCCAGGGATTGTTCGGTAAGAAAGTTCTGGATGTTGGCTGTGGCGGCGGAATTCTGGCGGAAAGCATGGCCCGTGAAGGCGCCGATGTTACCGGGCTCGATATGGGAGCCGAACCTCTGGAAGTCGCCCGCCTGCATGCGCTGGAAAGTGGTGTCAGCGTAGATTATGTTCAGCGTACCGTTGAAGAGCACGCTGGCCTTTTTGCCGGACAGTATGACGTGGTCACCTGCATGGAAATGCTGGAGCACGTTCCCGACCCACG
>Ga0157363_1000535_pt1 | contig 29118 bp, 19 predicted proteins | sample AttsexASBM1_FD_111477 | JGI IMG/M metagenome (GOLD analysis project Ga0157363, IMG submission 111477) | Fungus gardens microbial communities from leaf cutter ant in Ribeirão Preto, State of São Paulo, Brazil - Atta sexdens ASBM1 | ecosystem: Host-associated > Fungi > Mycelium > Unclassified ... | reverse complement strand
TTGATTCATAACATAACTAGCTATCTATATCCTAGAAAAATATCCATCTTATTGAATTCTATTGATGTTATATAAAATCTAGTAATGATAAATTATCACAAAGAGAAACAATATAAGAAGGCAAACCTAATTAACTATAAGAGAACCTATCACTTTTCAAAATTTCCAACCTTAAACACTACTAATGTTTATTGTTAAATACATAGACTTCTCCTCTCCCAGACTACAGGTCTCAAGTATTATTACTAATTCTATAGGGTTTGTCAAGTCAACTCTGCTGTTCTTGCTCTCAAACTCCATCAAGCACTACTATCTAGATAATTACTTTTGTTATGACTTAAGACTCAAAGTGAATATTAACATGTAGTATGACATTATTATTCTAAAAGCTTCTACATTCTTCTATGTATCACATGATTGTGTGACTGTAACTGTGACATGTGTGACCAGCTTGTGACATCATGCTATAATACTGATCCAAAGTCTAAAATAAGAAAATAAGATAGAAATGAAAATAAAAAGAAAAAAGAAAAATAAAGCAAGTTCATTATCTTTAACTCTGATACTAGCAGTAGTTTCTATACCTGGTACAGTACAACTTCTTACTGCACTAGAACCCAGAGAGGTCTATGAAAAAGTCTGATGCACTATTCAGATGAGTAGACTATAACATATGTCCATAAAATAACCAAAATGTAGTATTGCTCAAACCTAAGTTCCTTCCAGTTTGTATTTTGGAAGACACTATAGTGGAAGATTAGAAGAAGTCTCTCTTGATTAACATCTAATAGGGAAACAGATTAGGTGAGCAAGAGAAACCAGTAGCATGAGCTGTATATAAACTTTATAACTTAGCAATAAAGTCATTATGATTGGTTGAGAATAACAGAATGCTCTTGTTTCATGAAAAGATGTATGTCCCCAATACTGTGGACCTTCACTGTAGAATTGTTTCACTTTATCACAACTCCAAGATAGTGGGGCATGCAAGTAGGTAGAAAACATTAGACTTGATTTCCTGAAACTATTGGTGGTTCTAGATATTAAGGTATATTAGCTGGTATGTAATCTCTGTTTTCACACTAAAATAGCATATCATCTTTCTCTTGAGGAGTTGTACTTAATACCAGTACCTGACTTCCAGTAGAAAACTATTAGTATAGATTTTGTTGTAAAACTTTTAGAGTTCACAGAGTTTGATGTGGTAATAATAGTGGTAAACTCTGTATCTAAAGGAATATCCTTTATTCTAATTCATAATACTGTCACCACTGGCCTAGAAGAGAATTCTAGATAATATAAGAGAACTCAATAGAGTTTTTAAGTACAATTTGTCTATCTTATATATACTAGACTAATAGTCTGCATTACATAAATTCTAGCCTATCCTAAAAGCTATACATATTACATGCTATTGATATATGGTATGACATTATTGTTCTAGAATATTCTATATTCTTCTATGTAACATGTGATTGTGTGACTTGTGACAGTTTGTGAAAGTTGTATATAATATCATACTAAAACTCTAACTTTAAGATAATAAAATAAAATCAAGTCCATTGTTTGTGACTCTAATAGTTAGCCTTATAGAAAGTATATAAACTTTGGAATAGGTTAACTATAGTATATATACAAACTATAGTCTGTAATATATAAGATAGACCAGCTTATACTGGGAACTCTATTAAGTTCTCTTGTATTAAATAATACAAGAGTGTATCAGATTCAAAAATGGTAGACTTGTCCCTTTTTTATTTTTCTTATATTATTTAAGTATCTATTATTTCTCCTTTGACTTCTTTCTCTTTCTTTCTCTTCTTTTTCTTATTTTGGACTCAGTAAAAAGGGGACAATGTGACATTATGTGTGACTGTCACTGCCACTGTAACTGTCACAATGCCATATAACACAAAAGAAAGGTAATATTATATATTTTGCTAATGTAACTCTTATATATATTATATGACTCAAAGTATTTAGGGTAGGCTAGATATAAAGTGCATATAGACTATACACTGGAGACATAGAGAGTAAACTCATCTATACTAGGAATTCTACTGAGTTTTCTTGTGTTAACCAATACAAGATTACTCTTTTGTTCCTATACTAAGACTTAAGTTGTAACAGAGTGTGTTTTTTATCTTAATATTGATTTGGTTTTGCATTTGAAACTCTAAAATACTAGATAACAAATCTCTTTCAATATTCAGAATTCCAGAATACCAAATATTAGATAACATTCTATATTAAAGAGTCTACTATTATTTTTATAATTCCTGACCATACTAGTGTCATCATTCTTCTTATATAAGATATTCTAAAAGATTAGGATAAAGCCTAGTTACATAGAGTAGCTATCACTTCCAGTAATCCTATTTTGTCCTCTTAGAGTCTTCTGGAGTACTCTATAAATACTTAGGTCTTTCTGAAGCATCTGAATTATTTGCACTTTTGCCTAGCTACCTTAATAATAAGCCAACTCTATAATCTGTAAACCTTAATATCAAACCTAGCCTCTACTTCTGCAGATATACTACCTCTTATCACTGTTTTCTAGACTCCATTTTTCTATTGACCCTCTTTTATCAAGAATTCCTTCATGTCATCTGTGATCCAACATTATTTTTTTTATAGATTTTGAAAAAAATCAACAAACAAAAAAAGCATCTCTTAGCTTGTACTCCTTATATATCTAAATGTAAATAAACAAGTTTAGCAGTGACAAGAACAAGATTCTCTGGATGCTGTTGATTTTTTGAAGTGGTTGAGTGTTAGACATGATTTACACCTAAGGATAGAAATCTATAAAGTTTACAGTTTACAGAGTTTTGGACTAAGTATAGAAACTTGTCTGAAGAGTGTAGAATTGTGGACTTTGGTGAATGGCCTTGGCTTTAGCTTATATATTGTATAGTGGCATGGTTATATCTTCAGAGATTGTGAAGTAGAATTTAGAATAGTGTAAGAGAACTTGCCTTTACACATAAGTCAAGCATTCAAACTATTATACTTAAGCCTAAGTGTTAAGGTAAAAGGCATACTTATGTATTGAGTAACATAAGAGAGCTTGATGGATTCCCTACTACAAAGTAGTTTACTTTATATACTTCTAGGAGTTGGTCTGTATATTTTCAACCTACTCTAAAGCTATATCTAAATTCTTCTAGTAGTTTCTATGATGTTCTACTAAGTCACATGACTGTGTTAATGTGACTGTGACATCTGTCATACTTTGTGTGATATAGCATCATGCTCTTAGCTAAGTCCCAAAGCTAAACTATAAAAGAAAAGAGAAATTATGAAAGACTAGAAAACAACGAAGTTCACTTAGAAGATTTCTGACATACTAGTTTATATACTAAGTATTTTATCTAGGATATTTATCTATTATGGAGACTACTAAGCAAGTTATTCTGGTTAATAGTGATTCTCAGATATTTTATTTAGCTTCTTTATTAAATCTACTGCAAACTGTAGTTCCCTATCTGATATCATACTTTCTGGTAACCTACACAAATTCCACATATTATCTCTAAACAGCCTCACTAATCCTTTTACTAATATTTCTTCTATTGTTGCTGTAAAATGTACTATCTTGAACAACCTATTACATAGTGCTAAGATTGTATTATTTTCTGCTACTAATAGTAACTTTGTGATAAATTCAACTGTCAGATATATCCACTATTTCTCTAATACCTTATTCACTATTAAATTGCCTACTGGTGTCTCTATTCTATTCTTTATTCTTTGGCAGATACTGTATATATCCACATACTTTTCTACATTATTTATCACTCCTTGCCACTAGTAATTCCTTTTCACTAAATCTGTTGTCTTCCATCTCCCTTCATATTTAGCTATTAGCATATCATAGTGTAACTGTTAGAGCAACTGGGCAGGAAAGCAAGGCACTTTAAATCTCTAGGAAATCCCAATTTTATTGTCCAAGAAATTACTGAACTACACAATCATCTCTAGAAAATTCTAAGAGAAGAGAACTGTCACAAACTTTATTTAGCTTGTATATCCACAACCAGTGAACCAATTTTCAGAAAATAAGTTGTGCTAGGAAGCCCAAAATAAGGGCTATCTGCACATATGCAGGATATATAAAAGTAACAACAAACAACTGAGATATCAGGTCATTAGTAACTGTAAAAGCTTTATTGGATAATATCTCATGAATAGCTAAACAGATTCACATGATTGAACTTGTGTTGGAAAGCACTCATCAAATGGTTTCTAATGATATATTATATATCTTAGTGATAAGTATTCATAGAGATACAAGTATATTAATATAGTAACATAATTAGTTATCTTCTAAAATTAGCCTGACATCTGCTATAACAGATGGCAGCCCTACCTGGTATGAGTTTTGATTATATGATGGAAAAATCTTGTGTATAGACTATTACTATTTTATATAAATACTTTTGTATTTAAGAATTAAACCTTAGACTTAACAATATCAGTTTTTATCAATTATATCTATTTTTGTTTTTTCCCCATGTCTCTGATAATAAATATTTACTTCTACTATATGCTTGATTGGCTTCTTCTTATTTTGCAAAAACTGTTTACATTTCTCACATAAATAAGCCTCTCAATTTAAATCCTTATTTTCTTACAAACATCAAAATCATAACCAATTTCATTGCTCTACTATCCAATAATGCTTCTGCTATCACTTCTTCTTATATATCAATTCTTTTTAGTCCAATATTTACTGTCACTTCTCTTAACATGTTCCTATTTAAGTTGCAACAGGATGTATTATCTATTACTCTACTACTGAGTATTGTAAACTTATTGTAATTAGAACTTAGTTAAGAACTATTAAGTTTTTCTCTTCTCTTCAATGTTTATTATTATTCTGACAGCTGTTTTGCCTCTTATAACCTAATGTCCTCTGTGTCAGAGTTGAAAATAGTAGACTCTAATTATTTTTCTTTATTATTCTGGAACTAAGGTTTAGGGTTTAGCATGATGTCACATGTCACGTGATGTAGTCACAATCATGATCATGTGTCATAGAAAGTTTGAAAATAATAATGTTATATAGCATATTTGATACATGTCTCTTTAAATTAGGCTGAGATAGGGTAGTATAGACTATAAGTCAAAATATATATAAGGTAGATATACTGTACTTAGGAACTCTATCAAGTTCTCATATTGTAACCCAATCTAAGATTCTATTCTTATTTCAACTCTAAGAAATTCAAATTATAACACTCTAACTTCTAAAGTATATTGTAATATGTGCAAATCTTCTACAATTATAGCAATTCCTTCCACAATCTACATCCATTGTATATAGGTTGTATCTTAACATAAATACTGTCTGCTTTTGTAATGGGTTTATAATAACTGGATTTATTCTCTCAACTTCCTTTATTGAAGTAGACCTTGTCAGCATCTACTGAAACTCTTGTTTCTTTTTTTATAACTTAAGACTTAGTGAATAGTCAAAAGAAGAATCTTGTATAAGGTTTACATAAGAAAACTTGATAAGGTTTCTTTTACAATGTATCTACCTTATATATGCTAGACTAATAGTTTATGCTATATAAGTTTTAGCTTACTCTAAAGACTATATATATTATATGCCATTGATATATGGTATAATATCATTGTTCTAGAACATTCTGCATTCTTATATATGTCACATGATTGTGTGACTGTGACTTATAACTGTAACCCATGTAATATCATACTAAACCCTAATTCTAAGTTCAAAATAAGAAAATAAAATGAAAAATAAATATAAATAAATAAAGTCCATTGTTTTCAATTCTGACATTCTTGGCCAAATTTGAGGTTGAAACAATTATTGCCTTTGTACCCCTCTAGCATTTTCTAGCATATTTGCTCTTAATGCTGAGTTTCCAGTCTCTCTCTTATCTCTTAATATTTCTTTTTCTTCTGATACACTCTCTAATTCCTATCTAGATTTGTTGCCTATTTATACCATTGTTTGATACTTTAAGGTAGTCATTCTGTCTCCATCAGCTTTTGCTAGATAGTACTATTCATTTAAATTTTTCTATCAATGCCTATTCTTCAAACCTACTTTCTCTTACTACTCTCCTGAATTCTTGCACAAATTCTTCTATTATTTTTGCTTCTTACTCCACTATTACAACTCAAGACTTAGTGGCTAATCAAAAAAATAACCTTGTATAAGGTTTACATGAGAGAACTCAATAGAGTTCTAGTTACAAAGTGTCTATCTTATATATACTTGGCTAATATTCCATTATTATGCTGGAAAACACTTTTTCACAAAAGAACATATTCTTGTAGAGTTTTTAGACATATAAGACCTCTTTGAAGATATTAGCAAGAAGACTTTATACTTCTAGATAATACCTCAGACTCTTTCAAGTGGATACAAACTAGACTTCAAGTCTGAAGTCTATTAGAACAGACTTAACAGAGTATTGTGAATAGCTGTTTGCTACTCTAGCTTGTATATGTACAGAGGCCACTTGGTGATAACAGAAATATGCCATGACATTGTTCTCTAGAGAACTATAGAAAAAGCAATGTTACCTACTTGCTAAAAGGAATAGGCACTTGAGAGTACAATTGATATAGCCACAAACATTTGGACAGTAGAATAGGGCAGGAACACAACTGATCAGAAGCCAGAAGAGTCAGAAATGCATTCTTGAGTAGAAGTAACTGGTAAAAATGCTAAAAAAGAAAAGAATTGGCACTTATGAACAGGAAAAGGAGTATTAGGCTAATTTTGGGTTGTAAATAGAAAGAGGAGCATGTGCTCTCAAGACTTCAAAGAGCTTTCTTATAGTTTTAGTTTCTGTTCTCTAGATTTATTCTTTGGATTTTTAGAATAATATATAAGCCATGAGTAGAGAGAAGTAAAAGAGAAAACTCCTATCTGAATATTTCTACTCTAGAGCAGTTTAACCTCTATTTTATTAAGTAAGTATTGTAAGTAACTACTATCACTTTTAAACAAGTTTCAGAAAATTCTAACAGCTAAGGAAAGGCTGGTGAGATAAGTATTAGTTGGTCTCTTTAGTTATAAGGTTTGACTTAAGAGATGCCTTTGGGATACATCATTTGGAATAGATAGTATTGTTGGAGGCTCTTAAGAAGCTTTGCAATCTATTTGCTAAATCTTCCAAAGAAACTTGTTACATAGTGTAAGGTTTACTATTTAGAAATGTATTAACAAGGAAAAGTATTTGTGAGTAGATGTTACTTGTATATTCCTTTTAATATCCCTTCTAACTTCATCCTTTCATATTGACAAGATGTCAGATATGTGAAGCTTGGACTTTAGTTTTTTTATTTAATTTTAATTTTAATTTTCTTATTTGCAGATATAGGGTTAGAGTTAGAGTGACATCACAATCACACTGTCACACATTAGTCACATCAGATAACACGGTTACAGTAAGGGTTATATGATCACATAGTCACAAGAAACATAATAGAAGGTTTGAGAAGCAATAATATCATATAATATATACAATATATTGACCTTATAACTAACACATAGTCTTTAGGATAGGCTAGATATAGCAGAGCATGGACCATTGCTAGGTAGTATATAAAGATAGATACATTATACCAAGAACTCTATTAAGTTCTCCTGTATTAACTCAATACAAGGTTTATTTGCTTGTTTCACTCTAAGAACTTGAGTTTGTAATATAAGAAGTCTTTGAAGAGTTTTATATGTTCTAATTATTTTCTATATCATTGTTTCTATATCTTTTACCAATTTCTGAAGCTGATATCATTTTCTTTGAATTATTTAGTATGCAGTTAAGTACTAGTATTATATAGTTCTTGTTGTATCCTAGTATAACCTCTTTTCTGCTTGATTTCTGTTACTATGCTACACTCAACCTAGCCTATTTCAAAGAATATGTGGTATGACATCATTATTCTAGAACCTTCTATGTTCTTCTATGATATATAATCATAGTTGCATGATATGTGATATATGTGTAATATCATGCTGACCCTTAACCCTAAGTCCAAAAATAAAATAGAAAAGAAAAATGAAAATAAATAGAGTTCACTATCTTCAACTCTGATATCTATCCTCTTTAATTCTGTTACCTTTACTAACTTGTCATCCCTATTCTGAAATTCTTGTTTTATATTAGTAAAAAAGTCTCCTACTATTATGAACTCCAAGCTTCTATTCTCCAGATCCTTTACTACATTCTCCTTCTATATATCCACTGATCCTCCTTGTATATATGATAAAACCTATTGAACTTGTTTCTTTACTAAAACATCTCTTATCTTAATTCTAATATAAAGTTATAACCCTGCTTACCTCTTTATTGAATGTTGGTAGCTTAGCCACTTTTATGTTTGACCCAGTATTAGGTCTTAAAGCTACTGTCTCTTCTTCTCCTCTTGTTTTTCCCTTAGCTGCTAATAATATCTGTAATAGCACTATTTACTTTTGCTACTATCTTATTTAAAGTAAATTTTGGTTAAAGTTATGTTGACTCATGTTTTAATAAAAAAGAGCAAGTTGATTAGTGTAGGGGATTATATCAGTAGTAGGAGTATAAACAGTGATAAAGTATATAGAAGTAAGACAAAGCTGGTACTAGCTTCTCTCTCTGACTTATACTCTAAACTTGACTTGATCTCAGTAAGTGCTAGAAGCTTTCTTTAAGTTCAATCTCATATTGTTTACTAAATATCCAAATGACTGACTACTGTTCTAAGAAAACTGTAAATAATTTTGTTTTAAGAAGAATATTCTACTCTAAATGATACTTTAAGAGCAGCTACTATTCTTCTATATATACAAATCATAAGTAGATCTTGTAATATGAAGCTTCTACACAAAAAATGCTATTTACCATATATACACAAGATTTTACATCTATCAAACACTAGTGGTATCAGATATGCAAAGCTTGGATTGTTATGGGACACTTTGAGCACTAACAATTTTATTTTATTTTATTTTATTTTATTTTTCTGAGTTTACTTTACTTTTTATTTTTTTTTATTTTGAAGGATGATGAAGAAGTACGTGACAATGAAGTCACATGACAGGTCACATGATGTGACATCACAAGCCTAGAATATGATGGAAGAGTCTGGAAGATGATGTCAGGGTACATGGAATACACATAGTGGCCTTGAATAGAACATGAGGCAGGAATGAGGACAAAGCATGGACATTAGGGTAGGGTTAAATATTGGTAGCATGGACCAAGCATGTTTTATATATATAAGACTCTAATTTAGCAGAGACTTCTTGTCGAGTTCTCTTGTGAACTACCTATATTATATCCACTTTTGAGATTTACTCACTTGTGTTATCATTTGTCATTGTGATAAGTGGTTGCTACAACATGGATGCTTGTTTCTTTATTTAATTCCCTTTTCTTTTTCTTTTTTTCCTTTTATTTTCTTTATTTAGATCTAAGGTTAGGGTTAGAGTAATATTATGATCACAATGTCACACATCAGTCACATCAGATGACACAGTCACAGTAATAGTCACAGTAATAGTCACAAGTCACAAGATCACAGAGAAAGACATAGAAGGTTCTAGAAAGATGATGTTATACAATATGTACAACATATATTGATTTTAAGGTGAACATATGGTCATTTAGAGTAGGCTAGAGAAGTAGTAGCATAGATCATGGTAGTTTAGTATATAAGATAGACAATCTTGTACAAAGTTCTCTATTATATCGAAACTGAAAGTAGTAGACTCTAAATTATTTTTACCTTCTTTTCATTTTTATTTCCTTTTCAATTTATGTTCCTTTCTATTCTTAGAACTAGGATTAGGGTGACTAGATCACGTTGCCACACATCAGTCACATCAGATAACATGGTCACAAGTCACAAGTCACACAAAAAGAATATAGAAAATTCTAGAAGGATGACATCACACCACAGGTACAACATATATTAATCTTAAGGCAAACATATGGCTATTTAGGGTAGGCTAAAAGTAGTTAGCATAGACTATGGGGCTTTAGTATATAAGGTAGACTATCCTGTACAGAGTTCTCTATTGAGTTCTCTTGTGTTAACCCAATACAAGGTTCTTTCTCTTGATCAACTCTAAGATCTTGAGTTTGTAACATATTGAGTTCTCTTGTGTTAACCCTAATACAAGGTTCTTCTTATTGACCAACAATAAGGTCTTTGAGTTATAACAAGTGGGCTTTAATACAAGATAAATGACTAGATTTTTCCTACCTAGCTAGTATATTCCTTAAGCCTAGAGTTTGGTTATTCTTCTTGACCAAGATAGTGCTACTCCTAGTCAAGGATAATAAGAGAGTAAGAAAGAAAGAAATATTATATAGGGTTTATACAAGAGAACTCAATAGAGTTCTTAGTACAGATTATATATCTGTCAACATATAGTAAATATACTGTATAATGTTAATATTCTGAAACCTTCCATGTTCTTCTATGTGACTATTTGTGATAATCATGCATGATACCATGTTATATTCTAATCCTAAGTCTAAAAAATAGAAAATAAATAGAAAATAAATTGGAAAGTAGAAAGAAAAAATGAAATAACTTAAGTTCATGTCTTCAACTCTGACAGGGAGCTGCACTATGGAGAACTATCTTGATAAGTTCCAAACTCTAGTGTTAGAAGCCAGCTATACTAATCCTCATACTATAGAAGTCAAGTTCTGCTATGAACTCAAAATAGCAATCCAGAAACAGATTACAACTTTGCTAGTAGAAAGGCCCAAAGACATCAGCCCCCTACCCAAGTTAAAGCTGCATGAGAAATGAATTAGGCCTAATAAGCAAAAGCAGTATCCCAGTTGACCCAGTATAATATCTAGCATAGTTTCTTTATTATCCCTATCTCTAAGCAACCACTTCTTGTCTTATTATTGTTTCTATGCCAGCTATCACCAGTGCTCCTTGCAGATATCTCCATGGATATAAACACTGCCTATAAATTCTACATTATCTCTGTTAAAGAATATTACTACTGTGAGAATCTAAACTATGTAGCTTAGTAAGATTGGATGTTTGGTAGTAAACTACTAAGCAACAAAAGGAGCTAATAGAGGATCTGTATGTATTAAATAACATTTAGATTAGCCAACAGTTGGAGCCTGCAAACAATAACAGTACTGATAGTATTATAGAAAATCAGGATTTTGTGTAGAGAAACCAGTAATTTGTGTGCTCTAACTGTTAGTAAATAGATTTGTTGTACTTGAGGTAAAAGAATATATTTCTGAGAACAGTGATCCATCAGAAATATCTTTTTATATACTCTATGCCAACTTCATAGTCCTTACTAAATACTCTAAGGAGAAAAAGAAATTATTCCTATATATGTCAATTAATACTCTTGATGTCCATAGAATCTCCTTGTTGCTCTCAAAACCACTAATATCTTCAAAACATTCTCTATGTAAGCACTAGTGGACTATAGAGCTATATAAATTTTTATTAATCATGGCTTTGTGGGAAAATACTATATAAACACCCACAAGTCCATACTAGTCTTCAATGTTTATAGTACTCTGAATGAGGACAGTCAAATATCTGAGATGGTGAATATAATTCTGTGCTACTATTCATATTCCAGACAGGATTTTCTCATAGTTTCAAGCCTGGATAAGTAAGACCTATCCTCAGTTTCATATAGTTGTGTTACAAACTTTAAAGTGACTTATTGTATCTCTTCTCAGATTTTAATATTTGTTAAATCTTCTACATTCTTGAAAAATATGATATTCTGATTTGATAGGATACAAACTATATGGATACTTAAACTCTTCCCTTAGGAAAAACCTCAACTTATATTCACTAATAGGAGCATGATTTACTATAGCTCTCATCACTCTTACATACAGGGAGTTAGAATGCCCAAAATACTTGAACCATGACCTCCCATTTACATAGAAGGATTTGATAGAATTGTTGTTATCATTGACAAGATTGAGAAACTGGCATCCCCTCAGATCTGAAGCTTGAAAAGTCATCTTCCAATTTTTATGATGTTGTTACACTCATTCTTCTTGCTAAAGTCCCAAGATGATTTGCAAGAAAATAAAGGTATTTGGCAGGACTGTTTGGTGTTTCTATCCATTGTTTTATGAAGTAACCAATTGCAGTGACTTAGACATTCCCAAAATTTAATCAAGTTATTAATACTGAGGAGAAAGAATTTCCTGAGTTTGTTTGAGATGGACATGGTGTGTATTTAGAACAGATGAAGAGAAGAATCAAAAATTCTTTTCATAGCATGAATAGAATCTGTAATAATGACAATTTTAGAAATCTCTGGAATATTGACAGCTTGGTTGATGCCATATCTAATAGAGAAGAGTTCAGCTTTGGTAAAGGTAATTTTCACCATGTAGTATAGAGTTTTAATGACAGGTTCGTTATAGATGTAGATGTGAGTAATAGAGGTTGCTATATTATTCTTGTCAAGATTGCTGATGATGGACTTGACTTTTATTTTTCACTTTTCATTTTATTTTATTTTGTTTTGTTTTTCTTTTATTTTTCTATTTTTAGAACAATGCAGGTTAGGGTTTATCAGTCACGCTGTCACATCAGTCACAAATTGATAGCATAGTCACAAGGCTAATCATGGGACTTAGGAGAATAAAGTAGAAGGTTCTGGAATAAAGTGATGTCATACAGCATGAACAACATATGCTGGCCTCATGTTATACTCATGGTCATTTAGGGTAGGGTGCACAGTAGCTAGCACGGACCATGGGTATTAGTATATAAGGCAAACTACTTTGTATTAGGAACTCTATCGAGTTCTCTTGTGTCACTCAATAAAGAGTTAGTTCATTGCTTAAACCCTTGAGCTTTGAATCATAACAATTCTTGATACTAGCATCAGTAACAACAAGAGCATAAGAATGATCTTAAAGAGACATGATTTCAATATTATCGAGTTATCAAGAGTGAGCTTTGAGGTTGTTATCACTATGTTTGTTATAAGGATAAAAAAAGAAATGACTAGGAAAGATGTCAATAATACATGAGCCAGGAAAAAACTCCTTATTTAAAGGGTCAAACAAGGGAAAAACTTTGTTGAATCTATTATCCATGTTAATAATGGGGTCTTTGATAATTTCTCTTTGGTGGTAAGATAGCAAATCAAGGGATAGACAATGTGAATCTTGACAAATGAATAATCTTGATTCTAGTAGTAAGTGCAAGATGTAATTGTGGGAGAGCAAATAGGCTCCCAGTTGAGCTCTTCTACTAAGCTTGCAAAGATGTAAGTTAATGGGGATAAGACCTGCAATTGTTTCAACACCAAAGAAAGAAAAGATATGGAAAGTACCTAGAATTCAAATGGCAGCTCTTCTTTACATTTTGTTAAGTTTTTTAAGAGGATATGATAGTGGTGCTTCATTGTAAAACTATAAGTGGAAACCATAGAGAGCAATAGAGAGAACACAGTTTCTATACAAGAGTCACTTCTGATGAGGGATAAGCCCTAGAACAAAATTTCTGAGAATTCTTATGCATTTCACAGTTGAGATAGCTTTTTTCATGTAAAAATTGATATGTTGATGGAACAATAGTTTCCTGTCAAAGATAAAGCCTAGGTATCTCCAAGTATCTCTGAGTATCAAGAAGGGTATCACAAAATGAACTATTCACTTATTTGTGATATCTAAACCTTGGATACACTCTCAGAGGTTTAGGAGTGATTTAGAAGTTTAATAATGATGATAATGATGATTAAGATCAATACAGATGTCAATGATAAATTAATGAATAATAAATGATATTATTAAGTCTAAGGTCTAATCCTTAGACACAAAGATATATATAAAAGAGTGATAGTCTATGCACAAGCTGTTTCCATCACATGATCAAAACTCATACCTGATGGGAGCTGTCATCTGTCATAGCAGCTGTTAGGCTAATTTTAGAAGGTAACTAATTATATCACTACATTGATATGCTTGTATCTCTATCAATACTTATTGCTATGTAATATACCATATATCATTGGAAATTGTTTGATGAGTACTTTCCAATGCAACTTTGATTGTAGGAATCCATCTTGTTATTCATAAGATATTAGCCAATGAAGCTTTTTCAGTTACTAATAGCCTAATATCTTAGTTGTCTGTTGTTGCTTCTGTACATCCCATATATGTGCAGATAGCCTTCATTTGGGCCTTTATAGCATAACTTAGTTTGTGAAAATCAGTCCACTAGTTGTTGGTTGTGGAGATATAAACTGAATGAAGTTTGTGACAATTTCTTTTCAATTTTTCTTTTCTTTTATATTTTAAAAGCTACTAAAAGGACTTAGTTGTAAGAGAGCACTACTGCTGAACCCTATGGTGATCTCACCAGTCATTTTCAATGCTACTGGCTCCCACAGTTTCTCTCTCTGACCCTGCAAAATTCTGCCAAACTCTATGAACATACTATTGACTTCAGACCTTGAGCCCTTCTTATGTATCTACTGTAGATTCTCTCTTTTCCTTTTCTAGAAGTATTCTAGTTGTTTCCATTAGAGTTCCTGACCATCTGACTGTCATCACTCTCTTCTTATGTCAATACTATTCTATTAGATTGGAATAAACTCCTTTAGTATTTAAGATAGTCACTATCTTTAGAAGTCCTTATTCTATTTTCTTAGAACTTCCTGGAGGTGCACACTGCTTGTACTTATTCCTTATAATAACATACTTAGGACTATCTAGAGTCATAATTTCTATAGTATTGCCATAGTTTTCAACTAGTTACTCTAACATTAGTTATAGATTTATAGTAGGCTAGATATGCAAACCAATACTTAGAGATATAAAAAGTAGCTACTTTATAGTAAGAACTCTATTGAGTAATATAAGGGAACTCAATATATAAGTATTCTTTTGCATAACAAATAGAGAGATATGAATTTGTAAGATCTTATCTAATAGAAAAAATTAGAAGTAAATAAAGTAAAGGTAAAAGAGTAGGAAATAGAAAAAATCCTTGATAAGAAAATGAGGCATGTAAGAAAAACTCTGAAAATGCTTATATTTCATTCTAAGGAAATATTTAGATAATATTATTAGTAGTGATTTTAACTACATCTCTTAATCTGTTGCTACATATCTATCTGCCTCTTTTTTATAAGAAGATCTGCTCTTTTAACCTTAACACTGCTACCAAAGTCTATAGTATCTATTTTCATAACTTGAGATCTTATATCACTGTCAAAGCCTGTAGTGTTTACTCATCTAATTCTACTACTCTCTGTTGCTGCTTCTAGACTTCAACCTTAACTACTATTCTAACTATCTATAATCTATTACTAATAGTAATCTCCATTCCTTTTCAGGCTAACACTCCAGATATTTCTATCAAGAATGCTCCTGACTATTCTGTCTTCATCATTTCTCATTATGTAAGCTGATCCAGGATATTGGAATATTTATCATAGATATATATGATGTCTGTTATCTCTTAGGAATTTTACTCTATTCTCTTAGGTTCTCCTAGAAATAAGTGGTGTATTTATAGTACTATGTTAATGAAACTTAGACTCTTCTGGAGGTTGTGAAAGTCTACAAAACCCTATGAATCTCACTAGTTGCCCTAACATTTCTCTATCATTAATTATCATACTTAGACTTTATTAGACAACTCTATCTAGTAGTCTGTATTGTAAGTACTATACCTGTTATGATTGATATCTTGAGAATGTATCATGGAGATGGGTTCAGGATATGACAACATAATTGGCTGTGCCAAAGTAGTCTCAGTCAGCGCCTCATGTAGTAAGTACTCTAGCCTTGCTTCATCCTCAATGTCTCCTCATGTTGTATGACTCATTAACTTCATAGACTATGTGTTATTTCCTCATGGACTACTAGTATATATAGCATAGATACTTTCCTGTATCCTTATGCTTTACCACTTATATCATCTCTTATCTTCTTCTCAAGTCTTTGCCTAAGTACAACCTAAGCTCTAGCTTAAGGTTGTAACAATACCATGTGACAGACTACCTCCTGTAGTATATATAGGATCTTGTATGGGTAAATTTGCTCTTATCTGAATATTAGTATAGCTTCTAGAATACTTACCTAGCTTAATAAATAAGATTCTCTCACAAAATAAGACTATATAGAATATTTTATTTACTAGAAATGATTCATAGCAGAGCATAATAGTTAGAAAAAGAAGGCAGATATAAAAGATACAGTAGAAGCAATAGAAGAATTTGAGAGATGAATAAGTGCTGAAATTAAGAGGTAGAAAAGATTAGATATAGTAGAGGGGAAAGACTTTAGAAGAGAAGAGTTGTTAGGAAAATATATAGAAAAAATGATAAATGGAAGGGATAATGAAAAGTTTGAGACAAAGTATTTGAAAAAGTTAAAGAGGAATTGAAGAAATTAGAAGTCAGTTCTTCTAGTAAAGAAACTATAAAGAAGGATGATATTAGAATTTCTATTATATTTGTTATATACAAGTCTACCTGTCCAGAAATTACATCCCCATAGTGATATCATCTCCTAATTATACAAGCCTGCCTTTCATGGCAGCTACCTTTCTTGTAACACACCTTACAGCAGTGCTGCAACCATCTAGGTATTCTGTTTTCCATGGCAGAGATACTTCTATTCAACTCAGTCTTTCATGACAGAGTTACTCCTGTCAGTATCTCAATACTGAAACCTCTGCTTGGGGTAATAGGGGCTTTACCACTGAAACCCCGAGCATCTCCTATAATATCCATTTGTATATAAGATTAGTAGTTATATTGTAATTTGCTAGTCTGATAATTAACAAAGATAATTCTTATTGAACTCAATCTCCAGTGTTTAACAGCAACACACCAATCAGCACTCACTTCCATCTTGGACTTCTCCCTATTATCTGAAGTTGTGATTATATGGCAGACAGATGGTGCAGTATATAAGCTGAAGCTAAGGTTGTTCTACAAGTTCACATAACTCTAAGCCCATCTTGTGGACTTTCACCCCCAGTGTGAACCATGCCTGACAATATTCCATGTTCTGTCCATATCCATTCTTGTTGTGGCAACCACTAGACCAATGTCCAATAGTAGCACAAATGGTAAATCTCACAGGAGGGATATCTAATGGGAACATGAGTTGTGTATTCACAAGAGAACTTAACAGGAAACCACAACAGTATTCTACTGACTATTTATATAAGTGTCCTTGGTCTATGCTATGACTTTTCTATGCCTACCCTAATATCCATGCCCTGTCCTCATGTCTATTGGTAATTTGCCTCATGTCCTATTACTTATCCACCATGTGTCTACCTCAAGGCCAGTATGTTATATACATGTGCCCTGACATCATACTCTCAACCCTACTCTTAATCTCCATTGTCCATACATGTACCATATGTATACCATGAGGAACCATGTCCCTTGATGTCACTCTTTCTCTAGACTCTTTCTGATCCTTCTAAACCCTAAGTTCTTCCAAACCACTCTAGACTACTCTAGGCCCTATGACATCATATCATGTGACTTCCCAGTCATGTGCCTTCTCTCTCTCATTATAGACTAATAATATAACTATCTATCTATATCTTATTTTATATCTGTCCTTACTAAAGTCTGTCTTTACTTTTATCTTATAACAATTCTCACCCACAGATAACTCTTTCTCTCTTATATATACTTTCCAACCTCCTCTAGTATAGATTATATGCCTTCATTCCACCTTAGATGTTCTTGCTGGTTTAGACTAACTCTATAGACCTCCATTCCCTAACATCTGAGAATCACTAGAAATTAGGATAACTCACTAAGTAGTTTACATTCCAGATAGCTATCCTAGGTATACTAACTAGTATATAATATACTGTACTAGTTTATTCTGAAAATCAACTAAAACTAGCACCCACTTCTGGTATTAGCAATGATACATCTTACCACCTTCTAGTGCTTTTTCCATCTACTAAGTTCTAAAATCTCATTCCAAAATATAAATATACAACTAGTATGACTGGTAGAAATATAGCACATAAGCTAAAGCTAAAGGTTGTTCTGACCTATCTTCTGTGTTCTTAGATAATACATAACTTACTTATTTTGGACTTCTGAGATGTCCTACTGAATCTCAGATAACAGGATATAAATTACATCTAACAGTTTCTAACATTGGACTTAGTTTTCTATCTTTTCTTTTGATATTTATTTACATAGTTTTTTTTTCTTATTTGAATTTAGCTAAGAATATGATATAATATAGCATATGACAAAAGCATAACATATATCACATATCATATGATAGAGAGAATACTGTAGAAAGTCTTAGGTAATACTTTAGAGTAGGTTAGTGTAAATACACATAGATATCACATACCAAGTTCACCTGTCTGGAAGATACATTTCTATGGTGATACTGTTCCCTCAATATCCATGACAGCTATCTTTTTTGCAACATGTCTCTGCAACAGTGATGCAACAATCTACTAGATATCCATGCTTCTATGGTGGAAATATTTCTATCCAACTTAGTCTTTCATAGCAGAGTCCTTCAACCTTACTCCTGTTAGTGTCTTACCACTGAAACCTCTACCTGGGGCAACAGGTGCTATATTACTAAAACCCTGAGTATCTTCTATATCTCCTACTTGTATATAAGACTAGTAGTTACAATGTAATTTGCTAGTCTGATAATCAATAAAGATAATCTCTATTGAACTCAATCTCCAGTATTCAATGGCAATATACCAAATTAGTACTCATCTCCATTTCAGACTTCACTCAATCTTCTGAAGTTGCAACCACATGGCAGATAAGTAGCATAGCATATAAGCTGAAGCCAAGGTCATTCTGACAAGCCTATATCTCTGGATCAACTCTGTAGACTTCTGCCTCCTGATGTAAACTATGCCTGACAATAAACCAACACTAAGTAGTATATAAGATAGATAACTTTATATTGGAAACTTCATTGAGTTCTCTTATATTAATTCAATAAGATTTCTCTTTTGTCTGAAAACTTTAGGACTTAAGTTGTAACATTCTCCTTCTCTTCTGTTTTATAGTTGTTATAAGACGAGAGTGTGGACAGACTTTGGCTAGGGTTAGGGTTAGCCAGACATAGATAGATAGTATTATTATTAGTCTACAATAGAGGAAGAGCACATGACCTGGAAGTCATGTGACAGAGTCTAGAATGGTCTAGAAGGATCGAGAAGAGTCTAGATCAGAGTTAGGGTTAGGAATAACATCAAGGGACTATGGTTCCTCATGGTGTACACATGGTACATGTATAGTGATGGAGATTAAAGAGTATGATGTCAGGGCACATGAACATGGCATGGTGGCCTTGAGGTAGAAGCATGATAGATAAGTAATAGGATATGAGGATGATGCATGAACATAAGGGCAGATAGATATTGTTGTAGCACAGACCACATTGTATTTATATAAATAGAGGAGCAATGTAGCAAGAGCTCCTTGTTGAGCTCCCTTGTAATTCCCACTACTAGATAGCCTATTGAGAGCTTTGCTGAAGTCAGCATATTACAAGTGCCATTCCAGCAAGTGGTTGCTACAACAATAGTTTGCTATATATTATGTCTCTTAACTTCTGTACAAACAATCTCTTATAATATACCTCTTTTTACTATGATTTTAACAATTTCTAAATCTCCTAGAGTCTCTATTAATATTTATATTGTTAAAGTCTCTTTCTAATACTACCATTGCTAATATACCATAGCCCTCTCTTAATTATTCCAGTTCATTCCTTTTATAAATATCTTTCTCTCTAGCTCCCATTATGGTAGTACTCTTTGTTTTAGGGATTTCAGTATGATTTGCTACCATCTTTCCTCCTTGCTTCTATCTATTTGTTTCCTGAATCTTTACTTTTCCATAAGATATTTCTTCTATTTTTGTCTATCTCCAATTTTGATCTATGACTGTAACTCTCTTATACCATTCTTTTATTGTTTTAGAGAATCACTTACTCTCTACTAATCTCCTTCTCACTACTCTATTCAAACTGTTTTTGAACTCTTCAATAAGAACTCTTTTCTCATATCTACTTCTTGTTATTTCTTGAATATCTGTTAGAGCAACTGGGCAGAAGAGCAAAGCACTCCAGGAAATCCTAATTCTATTGTTTAAAAAGTACTAAACTGTACACTTATCTCTAGGAAATCCTAGGAGAACAGAATGGGAATTTCTGAAGGTGACAACTACTCTATATAATAACAGGTCTATTCTAATGTGTCAGAATTCTTATTACATAAGGAAGGAATAATGATACTTAAGTAATCAGGAACAGTTCAGAATAGAGAAATTACATTGAAAGAAAACCAGAATGTTTAGCAGGTGTTTTCAGAGTGTGGGAAAGCAGAAGAGCAGATATGTGAATAACACTAGCAAACTTCAGAAGATTACAGAGTATTGTAGAAGAGCAAGAGGGTATTGGAAAGAGGAGTTAATGACATATATGAATAGTTAGGAATATTAGTGTATAGCTTAAAGAGGTCTGGAGTGTGGAAAATCAGATAAGCAAATGAGTGTGGATATGGGAGAGGATTATAGATTATAGATCAGCCAAAAAATACAGAAGAAAAAAGTCTCAGAAGAGCCAGTCCCCTTATAATATCTGCATATACTCTTTAACTGTTTTCTTCTTTTGTTCAATGATTCTTAATTTGTCAATCTCTTATTCATCTGCCCTAATTCCATCTTTATAATTATCAACAATTTCTCCACCATTTCACTCTTGCTCTTCTGCTTACAGCTTCTCTGAGATGCTATCCTTTCAATTTTCCATCACTTTTCCTTATACATATGATAATATCCAACTAATTCTTATATCTTCTCTCATATTTCTCAACTTTGGCCCAATATATGATTTACAGGTATTTGTGAAGCCTACTATCTTATTCTTGTTCCTACTTAATATTTGTAGAAGTGCTTCTTTACCTCTTTCGTTCTATGTATTTCTTTTATTTCTTCTATTTATCCTTGCTATTTCAGCTATTTTCTATTGAAATGCTACAATTATCTCATTTAACTGTTTTATTGTACTTTTGTAAAATTATTATATTGATGAATAATGATACTGGTAACAATGTAGATAAAGAATATAAAGATAGTGGTAATGATTGTAATAAAAAAAGCTGAAGACAGACTCACTCTCTTGCATACTAGTCTAAGTCAATAGTCTGTTCTGATCCAAGTATATAATGATTACTGCTAAGTACTGCCTTAAAGAAAAGTATACTACTTACAATAGAGCATAGTACAATGTTTTCACTTGAAGTAAACAGGTACACTGCTAAATACTATTTGATTATCTAAATACATTTATAAATATTGGCATACTATTTATAGCCATTTCACTAACTAACTAGAGTCCTCTTTACACTTGGTGTCAGAATTAAAGACAGTAGACTTTACTTATTTTCTATTTTATTTCTTATTTTCATTTTCATTTCTATTTATTTTCTTATTTTTGAACTTAAGATTAAGTCATAGAAAGATGTAGAAGGTTCCAGAATGATAATGTCATACCACATGTCAACAGTATATAATACACATATTCTTTAGAGTAGGCTAAGTTTAGTGTAGCATAGACTATCAGCTAAGTGTATATAAGGTAGATATTTTGTACTTGGAACTCTATTGAGTTCTCTTGTATTAACCCAATACAAGGTTCATATCTTATCTTAATAATTTGAGGTTTGAAAGGTGTTACAGCTTCTAATATTGACATCACAATAAGTTATGATGACTACATAACAAGTATAAGTAAAGGATAGAAAGGTTGTGAGATACAGAGTCTTAAGTAAAGTTCTAGTTGTTGTGTCTACTACTTAGTTATTATAACTTAAGTATTTTCTTGTAGCAGTCCTTACTTTACTGTTATACTATATGTATGTACAAATACATTATAGTTTGTGTACTACTTTTTATCTTTCTTCTTTCTTAACTTTCTAATCTCCCTATATTATTTCTCAAATCCCTTCCAAGTATCTACTTTTACTATTTATTCCTTCTATTAGACCTAGTATTACCAGAAGTGGTGATATCACCTTTGAGCCTTCTACCTGCTTCTTATATTCTGCTTGTATTTACTATATTTTCACTAAGTTTGGTAACTCCAATTCCACTACATTTATACAATCTCCTTAATTTTATAAGGGCCAGTAAACCTCTTTGTTAGGGCAATTGGACAAAGTCTACAAGGTATGTGGAGTTTTATGATCTCCAGAGAATCCTAAGTTTATCACACTCACCTTTAGGAAATTCTAAGAGAACAGAATAGAGTTCTCTGGAGACAACAGCTACTCTCAATACTTTAGACAGTCTATACCAATCAAGTGGAACACTGCTGACCTAACCTTAAAATAATTACACCAGGTGGTTAGAAACCCAGACAGAATGATCTTGAACTCATAGTCTTTATATCTCTTTTGTAAACAATAAGGGAGTATGTGACCAAATTTATACAATGTGACACACAATATGATGTTACATTCCTTCTTTCTCTCTTACCACCATCTTGCATGGTAGCGCCTATTAGAGACCAAGGAAATATAACACATTCTACTACTATTATAAGCTTTAACTCTCTGAAACTAACATCTGGACAAGACATTGACATGGATACCAATCCCATTGAAGCCATGTTTGATTTGGGTAAAAATTTGGAAGTGGTGAGAGGCTGTTCGTTGGATATGAGTATTCACAGGCCTAGATCCCCCTTACTTTCGTCGAGTGAATGTGAGGAGGAATATCACATTCAAGTCAAATGGAAAAGCGACAGGATGGATGAGGATGATCCTGCTACCTTTTCAAATGACTTCAGCCTTGAATACATGACCTATGAGAGTCAGAACCATCAAGTCAGCAAGATGGCTGACCCCTCCTCAATACAAGGATACAAGGTGTTTCGACTACATAACTAGCTCTTAACCAGCCAGCCAGCGAAAACATGTTTAACATTCAATTAAACTACGACCCCAATCAAGCTTTGGACCCCAAATCTTGGGACAGCAACTTCCATGCTGTTTCGTTGCATAGCTCTATGGAGCATCTCACCTCTAATGCCCTCAACATTAAAAAGTCTCTTATCAGAATGAAAAAATATATTTCTGGTAAATCTATTGACAGTGCAAAAGCTAACAAAGTACAAGATATTATGGGCATGGGTAAAGCTCTATGGGAGTTCATTAATGTGGTTTATAAATTTCATTGGAATGCCCTTTTTGTGGAAAACAACATTATATTTAGGAGCAAAGTCAAAGCAAAGTTCAGCCCTCAAACTAGGAAAACCACTCTTCCCAGCAACAATAAGGATACAGCCAAACCAACTTTTGTCTCACATATACCTCCCCCAATTCCAGCAAAATCATCAAAGGAGGTTAAATAAATCTCGAAATATTTCAAGAAAAGTGATAATCCCACTCCAAAGAAATCTTACGCTCAGGCTTCTTCCAACTTGGTCAACAAGAACAATACCTCAAGCATTGCCATGAATACTTTAAAGATCAAAGAAATGTTCCCTAAGCTTTCGGACAAGAAAATCAACACTATCCAAAAAGTTATCAATGGAGACAATGCCAAACCAAAACCAAGAATCAACATGACCACTAAAGGTCCTTTGCATAAACAAATCATTATTCCAATGCCTAATGAGTTGGGAATAAGGTTTACCAAGGATTCAGCTTCTTATATCATCAATATCAATTGTATCCTTAAAAATATAAAGTCTAACATTTGCACTGATTATATCAGTTCAGATAACAAAGGTATCAACATTTTTAGCAACAACGTCGCTTCAAATTCTGATCTACAGGAAATTGAAAAATATGTCAAGCAATTCCTAAAAGACAATAACAATGAAATAGCCTCCCCAAGACTGCCACAGTCTAAGTCTTACCTCAAGATTGTTGGCATCCCATATTATGTAGACAAATTGAACACTCGTGTCACCACTGAGAATATTGAACACATTCTCAAGAACACTCACATCTTCAACAAGATTGTCCTCACTTCAAGGCCAAGAATCATCAAAATATCACCTAAATCAGATATGGTAATTGTCTGGATTGATATCTGAGACAACCAAAATGGCAACAATACCAAGAAAATAATCAACAGGCGATTTAACGTCAGAAACATAGTCACTATGGTGAGGGATACTAATATGAACCCTAGCATTCCTCAGTGTAAGAATTGTTGGAAATGGAGTCACTCAGCTGGAGTTTGTAGAATTCAGGAGTCAAAATATACTAAGTGCAATGGTCCTTACCTTACTGATAATTATTGGGAGTTTGCTTGGTGTTGCAAAGCTAACTCTAAAATCAACCCACCTAGACTTGAAACAAAGAAGGGTGAGCTGTGCTCTTACTCATTCAAGTGTCTTAATTGCAAGGGACTGCACACTGCTGACTTAGTCAAATGCTCATTCTGGAAACACCATTGCAACAGGGAGTAGCACTCCAAGGAATATGCTCATCTCTGGGAAGCTAGGAGAGAATCAATTCACTCTAATGCAAGTGATATGAGAAAATGATTTTAAAAGACTTAAGAATCTTTTCACAAAATGTTCGCAAAAGCAACTTTTTAATCAACACAATTCTAGAAGTCAACCAAGATTTCAACATCTTATTCATCCAAGAATCATCGTGGACAACTCTCAGATCTATCCCGAGCTCTGCCAATCCTGAAGTTGTCCCTCTATTAGGGGTTCCTAACCATCCCAAATGGCTTACTTTTGCCAGAGAACCGTCCTCTTCCAATGAGTCTCCAAGAGTCATCATTTATATTAACATTAGACTTTTGTCTCTTTGTTTTTCATTTAGAAAGGATATTATTAATCACAGGGACATTATTCTCACTTCCTTATTTAACAATAACTTTACCTTTTGGATCATGGATGTTTATTCAGACTCTTCCCATACCACCTTAAAGTATCTCAAGGATACTGAGGTAAACTTGTCAAATTTATTAATTATGGCTGGTGATTTCAATATTAGGGATAGTTTTTGGGATCCAGCTTTTCCTCATTATTCTTACCTTTGTAACAATCTCTTGATTGTAGCAGACTCTTTTAATTTAGAACTTTTGTGTCCTACTAATAATATTCCCACTAGGTATTTGAACTCTGATTGTGGTTCCAACTCTACTATTAATCTTATGTTCCTTTGAAGCAGTTTGAGAGAACTCAATAGTCATTCCATCCTTCCTGACTCATAACTCTCCTCAGATCATGCCCCGCTGACTGTCACAATTGGTATCACTGAAGAAAACATCAATTCGTTCAAATTTTCTATTGCAAAAAATAGTGAAGAGGAATCTAGATTTATTGAAGAAGCCACACATGCTATCAAAATCATCAATGATGATGATTTAGCCAATTTCCTCAAACTAGAAGAAACAATTATATCCCTTGTTTTAAGAATTGATCATGCTTGGAAAGCAAATTCAAAACAAATCAAAATTACCAAATGGTCCAAAAGCTGGTGGAACAAGGAATGTAACAACATCTTGAACATATATCAATCATCAAGAAGTAGGAAGAATTGGAAAGACTTTAAGAATAAAGTCAAAGCTACAAAACAATCTTTCTTTGATAATAAAATTCAAGAAATCATGAACAAAAGATGAGAACCATGGGAACTCATGAATTGGGTCAACAAGAAGAAATTACCAGCAATTAAAATGATCAAACACAATGATCAGCAATGTTTGGATATCAATGACTTGTGGTGTGCTCTTCACTCCACTTTCAATACGGCTAACAATCATCAAGTGGATACAACTATTCTTGATGAAATAAATGACAAATCCATTGTACCTTGGCCAGAATTTTCAAGAGAAGAGTTCAAATTTGCATTATCAAGTTACAATAATTCTTCCACTCTGGGCCCAAACAAGCTTATATAGAATCATCTCAAGATTATTTGTGAAGACAATGAATGTCTTGATACTATCGTCCAGATTGCTAATGCCTACATCAACTTAGGATATTGGCCATTGCACTTCAAGATTTCCACTACGATTGTTATACCCAAGCCTAACAAAAAGTCATATGATTCTCCTAAATCATTCAGATCCATTGTTCTTCTTAATACAATGGGTAAACTTATCGAAAAGGTCATAGGAGAGAGACTACAATTCAACACTGTGTCTAATGATTTTATCCACCCGAGTCAACTAGGTGGCCTCAAGTTCAAATCAATGATCAATGCTAGTATTGCTCTTATACATGCTATTCGAACTAGTTGGATTAAAAACTTAACCACTAACACTCTCGCATTCGACATTGTCCAATTTTTTCCATCACTCAATCATCAACTCCTTTCTCTCATCATAAAGAAAGCAGGGTTTGATCAATGTATCAGTTCTTTCTTTGCTGATTACCTAGTAAATAGGAAAACAAACTACTTATGGAACAATTTTTCTTCCCCTATGTTTAATATCAATGTCAGAGTAGGTCAGGGCCCTGCACTTTCTCCTATTTTATCTGCTCTCTATCTTTCACCATTCATTTATATTTTAGAAAATTGCTTGGTAACTCAAGCCGCAGTATTAATCCTCTTCAAAAACATCTTCTCTATAGATTATGCATTCTACATATCACACTCTATGGGTTTCAACTATGGTTTTATAACCGTGCTCTAACAGCTTACCACATGAAGACTTTAAACAAAATGCAAAGACATACTGTGATATGGATATTGGGCACCTTCAAAACCTCCTCTTCATATAGTGTAGAAGCCATAGCGGGCCTTATCCCAATCAAACTCCACCTTCAAAAATTAGGTGGTAGATCTTAACTTCAAGCATACAAGCTTCTTCATAACTATCTCCTATGCTTGCTTATCAAATCAAATCTTAACTTGTCTTCCAACTTCAAATCTACTGCATTGGATTCGCTCACTAATTGACAACATTCTTTAGTCAAAGGTCATTTAATTGACATGGCTAATAGATCTCATGAATGTTTTCCTTCTTTTTCTCCTCTTAACTCAGAATTTTCTCCTGGTTTAAGAATTATTGATATTTTCTCAGATTGTTTTTCTTTTAATGTATGTGACAAAAGAAAAGACATCAAATTTCGAGCTCAAGAACTTGACAAACTAACTTTAGAGTCTTCTTCATCTCCTTTGGTCACTCTAATAGCCTCAGATGCTAGCATCAAGAATAATGTTGCTATTTCCATCACGCACATTCATATGGTCGATAAACCCTTAATGAAGACTATCCACCATACTGTCAATGTCACAAGTACTGAAGCTGAGTTATTTGCCATTAGATATGGCATTAACCAGTCAATTCGCTTCGACAATATTTCAAAAATCGTTGTCATCACTGATTCCATTCATGTGGCTCAAAAAATCTTTGATTCTTCAAGTCATCTGTTTCAAACCATGTCAGCTGCCATCCTTTCAGACCTCTGTGACTTCTTTAATAGACGCAATAACAACTCCATTGAATTCTGGGAATGTCCAAGCTGTCTCAAGTGGCATCTTCATGGTGAAGTTGACAAAGAGACCAAGTTCTTTAATCTTACACCACTATTTCCATGCAAGAATTCATGGGATTTTAACAAGAAAAACAAAAGTGACGACATCATCAAAGCTTGGAAGATGACATTTCAAGCTTCTGATCTTAAAGGGAATCACTTCTTAGACCTTTTAGATGATAACAACAAAACCATTGAACCAACTTATGCAAAAGATAGATCGTGGCTCAAACTGATTGGCCATTTGAACTCATTATGTGCTCATGCAATGAGAGCCATTACAAATCACACTCCTATCAGTGAATACAGGCTTAGGTTCTTCCCAAGAGAAGAATTTAGGTGTCCATGTGGTCGTTATCCAATCAAATCAAGATAACATATCCTTCATGAATGTGTTAGATTCAATGGTTATTGGAACCCAAGAAGAGACTCATATAGTTATTTCGTCATGTTTTTGGTGTTTAACCCAAATGCATTTTCATTTTGTGATTCGCTAGGATAATTTTCTTCTTTTTATTTATTATGTTTTCTCTTTCTCTTTTTTCTTTCATTTTATTATTTTCCTTTCTTTTCCTTTCCTTTCTTTTTCTTTTTCTTCCTTTTTTTCTCATGTAGTTTCAGCCCTTTGTATGTAGTTACGAAAGTAGCTACCATGGTCTGCCTATGCGCCACATGTAATAAATTGTTGATTTAAAAATTAAAATTAAAATTAAAAAACAATATGATGTTATAGGAGATAAGGTGATGTACATGCAAAACCCCAACCTTTCCACAACAAATTACTCTTGAACATCATTAATACCAACCATGCTTCCTAACAGCATAGGGCTGGACTTCCAATCAGGACCAACTTCTAACAACTTCGATGAGATGAGAGGTAGAACCCTCTCTTCTAACAGAAACATCTCTAGGGACATTTCAATGTCTTCTACAAAGTTGTTAGTGGTATACCATGAAAAAATGACCACCAATAATATGAACAATAATGACGACCTAGTTGATTCATCTCCTGAGCTGTCCTATAAGACAGAGCAGAAGAAAGCTTTCCATGTCAGCAAGATGGCTGACCAGCAGGAATCTACAAGAACTAAGGGTAGTAACAACGAGGCCTCCACGACACATGGCACACATGAGGAAAGTGTCATAAATATACAACTCCCATACAACCCTCAAGCTTCTACCGAGCCAGACTTGTGGAGTGGTTCTTTCGACTTCATTTTACTTCATGAATCAATCGAACACTTTGCTTCAGATTTGAAAAACATCAAAGATTCTTTGAACTTCATGGCAAAGTATATTTCTAACAAATAGGTTAACAGCAGCAAGGCAAACAAGCTCAATGACTTCAATGGCATGGGTAATGCCATTTGGAATTTCATCTCATCAGTCTATGAGACTAAGTGGGACTCTCTTTTCACTGACAATAAATCCACAACTCTTAGAATGAAAATTTCTTCCAAGTTCACCCCAAGAGTTGCACCTAATATGAACAAGAACAACAAGGAAATTACTAAACCGGTCCCTATCTCTATTGAGAAAGCTCCTCCTCCATCTCCACTCCTGGCCAAATTCAAGAAAGAAATCAACACCATTTCGAAATATTTCTAAGGCAGCAAGT
>Ga0157363_1000534_pt1 | contig 29135 bp, 32 predicted proteins | sample AttsexASBM1_FD_111477 | JGI IMG/M metagenome (GOLD analysis project Ga0157363, IMG submission 111477) | Fungus gardens microbial communities from leaf cutter ant in Ribeirão Preto, State of São Paulo, Brazil - Atta sexdens ASBM1 | ecosystem: Host-associated > Fungi > Mycelium > Unclassified ... | reverse complement strand
TATTATGATAGATATTGAAGATAAAAAATATAGCGTAAAAACCATGTCTGATTATTTAGGCGGATACGGCTGGTGGCGTGCTGGCAATAATGTAGGTGATGAAAGTAGACTGTGTGAGCTTGTCCGATTTGACGATGATGGAGGATATGCTCCGGCTTTTTCTGTAGTACTTCCTAAAAATGAAGGTCAGACGTTCAAGAAAGTTTGGGATGAACTGGAGCAGAGTTATTCGGGATATTTTCCCGATGATATTCGTGCTGATTTTTCCAAGTGGATGAAAAAATATGAAAGCAACAACTCTATAGAAATAAAAATATAAAGGAATCCTATTATGAGTGAATATAAAAACCCATACACTTTTTTAAAAAGTATTAAAGAAAAAGAGCAAACTGAAGAACAGAAGGTTGAAGCACGTTTTAAAATAATAAGTTCTATTTTTCTGCGTTCTGTTAACGATGAGCTTAATAAGCCTCATCCTACTATCAAGGAAAAAGACCTTGATATGGATAAAATTAGACATGATATTTTCAATACGACTAATGATGTTACTGAGCAGTTAAGGTTATTTAAAAATCAGAGAAAGCAACTTGAGGATTCTATTCAGAAACAGCAAGCAGAACGCCAAAGAGAGTTTATGAAGAAGGGTATTAGAGGAAAAGATTTTGAGATTCCTCCTGAAGCTATAGAACAATTAGAACAAATATCAGCACATATTTTAGAATGTGCGAGGTTCATAGCTGGTACAATTTTACACAAATTCGGGCTTGCTGGTCCTCCTGGTCCATATCGTCCTTCATTAACACAGGACCAGATAAAGGAACTGGAAATCCAACAATCCCAGAATTCATTAATGCAGATAATTTCAGCAGATGGTGAGGTGAGGGATAACGTTGAACGAGCTATCTCTGAATGCCATGAGTCAAAAAAACAACGCATTGCAGAATGGGAAAATCGTCCAGAGGCTAAAGAAGCCCAAGAAAGGCTTAATAAGTTCAGCCTAATCATGTCAGGAGATATGGCTGACTCTTTTAAGCAAAAGATATGTGGAATGAATTGTGATGAAGTTTTTGAATTGCTTGATAAAATTGATATCTCTCCTGAAGGTAAAATTTTAGCAAAATCAAAATCTCCATCTATAAATATGTGAATCACATAATATTATAATAGGGAGCTTCAATAGCTTCCTTTTTTTTGTTAATTAGTGGCTTTAGGGAGTAGTCTCAGAACCCAAGATATATGGGGATTATAGAGCATCCCAGAAGGCTTTGTTTGCCTTATCCCTTGCATCAGCTTCGGCTAACTTTCTGGCTTTCATTGCTTCATATTCTGTTTTATTTGAACCTATGAGACCTTGTGCTTTGATATCAATATCAGCATTCAAAGTATTGAAAAGCTGTCTATATGATGTAGCGAGTGATGCTTCTTTGTATGCATTGATGCGAGCTTTTCTCGTATCTTTTATTTTCTGAATCTCTTGAAGAACTTCTTGAATAGCGTCCATAAGTGTAATCTCCTTTATTATTGATATATTACCATAAATATTTATCTAAGTCAATATTTATCAATGTAATACATATATTATATGATGATTTTCATCATATTCAATAATATTCATCAACATATACTATAATTAGATGCCAGGCGTGGATTACGTTTATCCGTTTCACGGAACACTACATCCAGACTGGCAAGGGGCTTTGCCCCGTTGACCCCATTTGAACCCATAGGATTAAGGAAATGAATACTAATGTGAATAACAAAAACCCGGAAGACCCAATATGAACAGGATGGAATCCAGATTGTCCATTCGTGCAAGTCGCACTGAATTGGATGCCTGGAAGGCTACAGGAAAAGCAGAGGGCTTTGATAATTTAGCAAGCTATTTTCGTTCTCTCATGAATTCGCGCCAATATGTGAATAACGAAAAAAACCATTTTGTTGATGAACTAAAAGAAGCAGTTAATCAGGTGGCTAGGTGTGGCAATAATCCGAATCAGATTGCTCATCATTTGAATGCAAATAATGCCATTCAATCTGAGCAGACTTTTGATGCTGTTGCAGAATGCAGAGACCTTATCAGAACTGCAAAACGTATCATTCGAGATATTAAAAAATGATACTTGGCTCTGAACCTAAACCTACAAGCCAGGGACCATCTGAAACCTGCGACCATGTGTTTCGTGGTGAAGCAAATGAAGAGATACAGGTTCTTCAAGGTTCAGAATTCGATGTGATGGGCATGTATGATAATGCATTGGCTCATGGTGATAAGTATGCGACTTGTCATTTTAAAATTAATCCGAAGAAAAATATATCCTATGATGAAATGATGCAGACCGTTTCCATGATGGCTATGGAATTCGGTTTCTCAGTTGATGAATGCACTATTGTTAAACACAAAAAACCAAAGGCTGGTGAACCAGATGCTAATGAGCATTATCATGTTTATGCACCATGGCGAACTGAAAATGGGAAATGTATCAATAGTAGTTTTTCTAGAGTGAAGCAGGAAAAGATATCAAGAGTATCAGAATACTTATTTGGACATGATATCGTAAAAGGAAAACATCAAGTCGCAGTTATAAAACAATTAAGAGATGAAGGAAAAACTGATATTGCGGATTATATAGAAGAGCATACTCCTAATTTATATGAAGCTGTTCAATCAGCTTTTACATCTACTCAACATCAGATGGCTCAACGTCAGGGAATTAACCTTGGACAGTTGAAGAATTCAATCAAGGAACTCAGAATATCATCTGAATCCTTCAAGGATATGATTGATGGATTAGAGGGTCTGGGAGTTGCTATTAAAAAGGGAGACAAGCCAGATACCTACATTATTGTTAATAACGAAAACGATAATTTTTTAGGGTCTGCTAATCGTTTGTTTGGAATGAAAAAAGCTGACTTCAAGCATCAGTATGAAGCTTTGCAAGCTGGTCAGGATACAAAGTTTGAACCGCTTGAAGCGATTAATGCTCCTGTTGCGTCAGATGAAAAAGCACCTCTTGAGAAGCCTGTAGAGGCGCATATTGAACCCAATGTGCAGAATGTTCCGTCAAAGAGTGCAACAGCACCACAGCCTCAAAAATCCGGCCATTGGCTATCAGGAATTAATCTTACATCTACAGATGCAGGAGATGCCCATCATGCCGTTGCTACAGAAGGGATGAGTCAGGCTGAAAGGCAATCTGTTCATGATTATAATAAACGTGAATCACAAAATAAGAGTGAGTTAGAGAAAGCTCTTTTAGACCAGAAGAAATTTGCAGAGCTTCTAATGAAGATGGAGCAAGAGTTATCTGCATTAATGAAAAAGCGATATCAGGCATTACCAAGAGAGCCATTTGCTAATCCTGAATTGCGTGATTCACATTATATAAGTCAGTCATTGCATGACATACTAGACCCATTGAGAAGCTCTTATCTTAATAAGAAATCTCGTTGGTTATCATCTGCTAAGTCAGAGCTAAGAGCTTTTAATGAAAAGATGAAAGAACTTAGATTTAAAGAATTTATGGGATTAGATATCCTGAATAATCCAAAAGATTATGATTATGTGATTAACAATATGTCGAACTTATATGCGTCATCACGACAGAAACGCCATGACGAATGGTCTAATAATTTAGATGTTATAAATTATGTTAATCACAAAAATAATATTGATAAATTAATCAGTCATATCAAAGAGAATAAAAATATAGAGCTTTTGCAATTAGCAATAAAATCGCCATTACTCGCCATTGATAGAATAAAGATGAACAAAGAAGAAAACAATAATAAAACTGATATTGCGAATACGGCTATCAGTCATAAATTATCTATATAAAATATAGTATTATCTCATAAAACAAAATAATAATCTCATGTGATATAATACATATTATGGGTTCGGATACTATTCCTTAAACCCATTATATAAAAGGAATATTATATGAAGAAAAGATATAGCGTTGATGATTTGAATAATCAATTTCAAGAAATATACAATGATATTACTAATCCACCATTAACACCGGAAGAGATTCAGGAAGAAATAGATAGTCTTTATCCAGATGAGGAAGAGGCTGAGCACAAAGATTCGTTATTAACAAAATACAAGGGGGAAAGGTTTGCATTAAAGCGATTGCTATCTATTGCCATAGAAAACTTGAAAGGCGAATACAATGATGAGTTTTCAGTAGAAGTCGGGAAGCTTGGTGGTAAACTGGGTGGATTAAAAAGAAGATTTATTCAGGATTGTAAGATTTTTGTTATTCACAAATTATTCCCTAATCATAATTTTTCCGGGAATATGATGATTAGAATTTCAGAAACTCTTTTTGGTAAAGGGATAAACAAAAGCTTTTTATGTTATTGTGGCTATAATTTAGGAAGTGATGCTTTGTTTAATGGGAAAAGTGATATACCTGAAATTAATAATGAGATGATTGAACAATCTAGGATATTGATAACTCTATTGAAAAAGATATCTTAAAATATCTGTTTTAGTAGTCTCAGAACCCATATATATAAAGATGAGATACTATCTCATCTTCAATATTTTTAATGACGTTAAGATATTTAATCCTACCAACAAGGCTACAGATACAGGTCTTAGGTGGTCTAATATAAATCCTGTTATGTCGAACTTTTCTTTTTCAAAAACTTTATTTGCCAAGAACTGAATACGCATGAATTTTCTTAATTCATCTACCTTAATTTTATCGTCATCTTCACCATACCATGAAGATAGTTTATTTTTATTTACATATTCTCTGAAGAATTTTATCACATCATCGTCAAATACAGAAACCATTTCATCTTTTTTAAACCCATTACCTGACCCGAAAAAATCATTAAAATCAGGCTCTTGAAAATCATCATTATTCTTTTTCATAAATTTTCTCCTTGGATATGAATCATATCAGAGAAAATATTTATTTTTGTTATTCACATAAATATCAGGATTTGGTATTATCTATCACGCATGAAGCGAAAGGATAATCATATGTTCAGCGTTTTTGATATGCAGACAAGCCAGACTACCAGCAATCTAACTGTTGAAGACGTTGCTGATTATCTGACAGGGAAGGGGGCGTTGATTGAAAAAGATACGCATAGCGATGGCGGATTGGTGTTTGAAAACAAGGAATGGCTGGATAAGTATTTAGTTAAGTGTGAGGGAAGTGAAGATATTGAAAAGGCATATAGTAAGCTTCGTACTCTAATGAGATAATTATTATCCCATCAGCTTTTTCAATTTCTGACGGGTCTCCTAAGATTCATATTCAATTGTAATTTGATGATGGGCTTTCATAATTTTCTCATATTTGCTTCCCAAGTCCCTCAATCTTGCTGATGCTTATGCTAATATGTCTTGCTACTGATTTGAAAATCATCCAGTCCTCTCACTAGGAGGGGGCTGGCCTCTAACTTTTTCCACAATAAAATTACAGAATACATTCTTGGTATTTATATATAAATAACTTTTACCATTAACTAAATCAACATAATACCTATGCTGTATTTTTCTATATTTCTTATATTCGTATGGTATTCTTTTTGGATTAAGATATTCTCTCATTTCCATAATAGAGATGAATCTTGTAGATGTTTCTATATAATCTAACTCATTATCGTTCCGACCTAATTTATTAAGTCTATCATCCCTAAAGCCAGATATAGAAAAAAGAGTATATGCAGGTGATACGGTATACATATCTGTATCATGGTTAATAATTTGTCCTTTTCGGTATTTTTCTAATCCTTGTTTATTGAGATATGTTGTTTCCTCTTTTACGGACATCAATTGCTTTGCTATCCACATTCTGTCATCTGACAGATAAGAGAGAGATGAATCTCCATAATCACCTGTATAGAGTCTGTTCCAGACCTTTTTGATATCTTTACGTAATCCAATGAATCCTGTTCTAACGTTAGCTTCTCCATGGTCCTTGAAGAGATAACCAAGAACGCCATCAAAATATGTAATTCTCTGATTGATGGAGTAATTTTTCTCCCATCGTTCTTCTTCTTGTTGAAAATATTTAAAGAAGATTTTTGTAAGTTTATCTAAATCTTTTTTATTATCGTTATTCACGAAATATATAATATGGAGGTGTGGTGTTTCATCTTTATGTCCGTGAATTTTATATATTCCAAGCCATAAGATATCAGCACGTTCAGCATCGCGTTTAATACCATTCAATCTGCGATTAATTTCATCATTCGCTTGCTCGTAGGTCATGGAATGATATTTCCCAGGTAAAGTAAGGGAAATAAAATAGCCTGAATCATGTGGTGAAGGTGTTAATCCTGCTAATCGTGCAGATGATTCCAGGCATTCAGATATAGCCCAGTCTCTTGCTTTATTGTTTTTCTTTTTTCGATTAATGGAATCCTGAACACTAAATCCATTATATTTTATAGACTTATATCGACTTGCCTTATCAGCATCAAACTTCTGTTGAACTTCATCATCACCTTTAGAAATGCTCAGAGCTTTACGTATGTTGATACGGGCTTTATCGGCTTTGGCTGATAACTTTTGTCTCGTGATTCCGTAATGCTGTCTTAATTCTGCATATGAAAGAGATACCAATTCGAAGGTATCAACGACTGATTTTTTCAGTCGAGGAAGCATTTTAATGACATTAAGAGCCAGTTCCTGGATATCGCAATCATCGCTAAGACGAGCGGTTTTCCTGACTTTTTCGTATAATGCATATCTGTAGAAGGGGTGGAGAGCAATAATGATATCGTATGTAGCGATATCATGTTCATGTATGTGTTGCTCTAATAAATCATAACTCATGGTCTCCTTTTTGACAAAAGGTTCTACAAAACGTCATGAGTATGTGATACTATAAAGACAACACATACTCATGTTGTTTGTTTTTGTCGTGATTAACATTGTAGCATGAAATGTCCAGGGATAGAGAAATCTATCCCTTTTTTATATACTCAACTTTAATAAAGTGATTTAAAGAATTTCTTGTTATAGAATCAATTTCCTCATAGAAATTCTCTTCCAGAAAGTGTTTGCTTAACGATCGAGCGAATATCATAGATATTTCTATAAGCATACTTGATGCCATTCTGACATCTCTTACACTTGCTTCATTCATTGATACTTTATTGTCTGATAAAAACTTTTCCATTGATGGATAAGATACGTGTGAATGTAAGTTTGATATAAAGCAATAACAGTAATATATGTATTGGCAAGCAGGCTCATCAGATACCTCTTCATAGAAAGATCCTACGCCAAATTTTTTTTTGCCTTTTACCTCAGATATAGATTGATCAAGTTCCTTCTTATATTTTGATAAACTTTCTGAATGCCAACAATACATTTTTTCTAAAATTTCGTTCTCGTAAATATCTTTTATTCTTTTATGTCTAAAGTTTATATTATCTTTATCTCCCATCTCATTAAATTTATCTTCATCTTTTAATAAACATACAAATGCCAAAAAGCATTCATGAATCGTTCGGATTAAAGAGAAAGTATCTGAATTGATACCCGTTTTCATTAGGATGATGCATGACTGCATACTTTGAATGGATTTGTATGCTAGTATTTTAGATACTCTTTCCTTTGAAGAATTTTTCTCATTCAATAGGTTTGTTATTTTTATGAAAAGATAACTTGCCTCTGATAAAAATCTAAACTCTCTTGCGTATTTCTTTTGTATTCGATTGCTGTTTTTTATAGAGCCTTCACAAAGGAAGCCCTTTTCCAAAAACGAACTTCCTTTTTTCAATTTGTGATCTCCATGTTGTTCTCGTATTTCAGACACTCGACAACACTGTGCAGATTTTCGATATCAATGCCTGATGTGTAATTAAGGGTTCCCATACTCTTATGGCTTGCTTCATGTCCCAAGAGGGCATCAATCCAGATTTCCCTGATATCACCCTTAACATTACGTAGTTTAGTAGAGACTGTATGTCGGAAACCATGGAAAGTTACTGCTAACGGCAAGCCTATAGATGTTTTGTGTTTGGAGAATTCATTAGCGAATGTTTGCCCCCTCGACCTTGAATCAGAACCTTTCAATTCAGAGAATAAATATTTTTCATTCTCTTTAATAAAATTCATAATACCGAACTTCATCAAATCATGATGTATAGGAACTGTTCTGATACCAGCAGACGTTTTAGGTTTCCATCCTGTTTCTGGATGTTCTCTTAACAGAAAGCATGGAATACCATTAATTTCAGTAATATCTTCATTTCGAAGATTGGCGATTTCACCAAGTCTCATTCCTGTATACATACCCATCATCACGATGCCTAAGTATGTTTTCTGGGATATAGCGTTCCTGTTCCACTTGGACTGCATCAAGAGTTTTAGCTCATCATCTGACCATGCACGTCTGATGACCTTCTGCGTCGTATCGAAATCCCAGCCTTGCCATGGGTTACGAGGAACAACTTCACGCCTTACTAAATCTCCCCATGCAGGAGAAATTTTTGAAAAATGATTCTTCACTGTTTTAGGAGAAAGGGTATCAAGTTCTTCACTTAAAACCCTGTCAATCTCTTCCTGAATCGAAAGTCCTTTTCTACTTTTCCCATGCACTGACGGCATGGATAGTAAGGCATCCCTGAAGTCTCCTACCACATTCCCATTAATATCTCTGACATCCATGTCACCGAAACACGACACAAACAGAGCCATACTTTTCTTGGCATTCTGAATGGTATGAGGACTGACTTTTTTTCCATCCAGATGCTTAGCCATCACCACGGAGATAGGGAGCTTAGCCTTTCTGATGGGTTTAGGAGCAGGTTCGGCCCTTTCTTCCTGTACTACTGCCATAGGAGAGGGGAGCCGATTTTGAGCCAGTGTGCTAATAGTTTCTTTCAGGTCGTTGATTCGCTCCTGATTCACCCTGTCCTTAATAGATGACTGAAAATTAAGCTTTTCCATCAGGTCCATAAGTTCCTGCGTAGCCGTTTTCAGCCTGTTGAACTGGCCCAGAGATTCGGCATGGTCTTGAACACGCTGGAGCAGGAGTTCAGCCCTTTCGAGTTCATGCCCTTTACGTTCGGACTTGAGTATCAGTTCGTAGGCTTCTGCCTGCTCGTTAAGGAGCTGTGCGACTTCATCAGGGGTCATGTTAGGAGCTTTACGGAACAGGATAGATGTCTGTCCATAAAGGTATGATGCTCTGGCCTTGGCTTCTAGTCTGTCAGCAGTACGAAGACTGAACCAGAGTTCCCGCTTTCCAACAATATCACGCAATAGGGCAGGGACGACCCTGCGAAAATGATAGTGACTGCCGACAAGCCGAAGCATCTGCTTCTCCAAAGTGGAGAAGAGTTTTGGAGAAATCCCGCTCTCTTAAAAGTCAGAGCATGATTTTCTGTTGTTTTTCAATGAGTTACTGGCGGAGAGAGTGGCGGTCGATCTAACCATCTATCTATCTGTTAAAAAACGGGTATTCCGATGCGTTATTGGAAAAGTGCCCCCAATGGCGCCCCCAAAATAAAGTGCTTTGGTTCGATTTCGCGATCTTCCATCGAATTCACAGTTTCAGGCGTCCAGCAGAAAAAAATGAGGGCATTTTCTTGTCGATTGAACTGAGGTAAAAAGCCTCCAGGTCGCGCCTGTAGCTCAATTGGTTAGAGCCGTCCGCTCATAACGGATTGGTTGGGGGTTCAAGTCCCTCCGGGCGCACCATGATGTCGTGCGACCATGGCGGAATGGTAGACGCAGCGGACTTAAAATCCGCAGCCTTCGGGTGTAAGGGTTTAAGTCCCTTTGGTCGCACCACATGAATGCAGCTACGTCTGCAAGTTTCAGATAGCTATCGTACAAGCTCGCCAGAAATCGTTGCTCACCAGCGCTTACTTCCGGCCAATATCCCGCACCGCGCCGAATATGGCGAGAGCAATGAAGGCATTTTAAGCGAGAATCGATTTCCTGTTATTTTGTCGTTAATAATTCTGGGCTAGAGTGCCTGTGGCTCAGCACTCCAAATTGGGCCAGCCTTGTGTCCTATCCCGATCGAGCGACACTCTGGGATGGGACACTCTTCACGCAGCGCGGACCGCCGCCAGCAGTACAGCGAACGCCTTACAGTGGATGGGCTTAGCTCACTGAGTCTTTGAACACGCCCGCACCTGATCGCGCAGACCAATATAATCGCCGATCCAACGCACGGTCTGGGGCTGCGGATGTTCTTTGATCTCCGTAGCAAGCGCGGCTTGATCGGCTTTCGAATACGCTACGACGGTTGGGCAGGGCACATAATGCACAGATGTGCAGCCGGTGAGGGCAAACGCCAGGACGATCCACCTCATGCCGTTCCTCCATCCAGCCGCGCCAGAACTGCATCCTCAGTCGCGGGTTTATCCGCCTGAGCCTGCGCCATAGCTTCGGCCTTGGTTGTGATTACGTTCGCACTATCAGTCGACGCTTTCGCGCTTGAGATAGACGCAGCATTGCGGCCAGAGCGGTAGGCAAACCACACCAGACCGACCACAAAGGCGAGGGCAATGACGCCCCCGCCAATGTAGAGGTACTGGATCACGCCGCCGTTTCGGTGGCCGTGGCCGTCTTCGTCTCGAGGGCCGTCACCAGCGCAGCGAGATTGCCAGCCAGACCGGACAGAGCCGTCTTAGCACCAGAGACATCACAGGTCGGGTCCAGCTTCTCGATGATGAAGCCGCCAAGGACGGGGATGAGTTCCTGGCCGAGGGCGCCAGCTTCCTGAATTACAGTGTCAGTCATATGAGCGTTTTCCTTGTTGCTCGGGGTGTCCCGCAGTCACGTCGGCGCTTTGGGCTCGTCCGTGCTTGCGGCGGCGGAAGACGCACCCAGAAGCGGGTGCTTTCCGATCTCGGTGATCGCTGCGCCGGCTGCGATCGAGGCAGCTTTTTGCAACGGAGATTTTTCTGGGATCAGCAGGAAGATGGCGGTTGAGGCCATGACGGACGGCACGCCACCATCAACACCAAGCCAAGCTGCCATCATTGCGCCGGACAAAAGCCCAAGGCCCTGGAGCGTCGTTGGTTCGCGTATCCAATCGAGGATCTTGCTCACGCTGCGATGGCCTCCGCGAAAAAGACGACATTCGCGGCGGCATCAGCTTTGCCGAGGGACGTATTGTAATGAGCCTTGTGATACGCGCTCAGTCCGGCCGCGTCTGTCGCGAGGGGCAGCGTTTCCGGCGCGCGATAGAAACGGATGCGCGCCATTGCACAGGCGTAGCGGAGGTTCGTGACCAACTGCGCTGTCGCATCAAGATCAGCAGTGCGCATGCGATGGCATACCGTCGCAAGGCGCGACTGCGCGGGGAAGTCGAGGAAGTTCGTCCAGCAGTCGTCATGCGTGGCGGGCTCCATCTGCCAAAGGCCAAGAGCAGGGCCGCCACCGACCTGCTGAACGTAGGCGGCACGGCTCTCAGCTAATGCGGCTCCGGTCACGAGGTTGATGGCCGCAGGGGATGCTAAGCCAAGCGCCTGAAGCGTCGGAGTGACGATCAATGATTTGAGCTGGCGCGTGTTGAGGCCAGTCATCGCGCACCGACCAGATGCGACGTGATTTGCACAACGCCAGTGCTTGTCACGATTACCAAAACCCAGCCGATCCACTGACGAACCGACTGAAGGTTATCAAGCTTCTTGTCCTGCGCGTCCTGATTGGCGAGGATCTGCGTGAGCTGCCCACCTTGAGTGCTCAGAACGGTCTGGGTTTCCACCATTTCCCGCTGAAGGAGCTTGACGTCCTGCTGAACGCCGCCGATGCGTTCAGAGAACTCGCCGCGCGTGATGAACTCTGTTTCGAGAGCGGTGAGAGGGGTAGCGTCTCCCATCAATGCAGCACCGGATTGCCGACGCCGTCGACCCAGTTTGCCCCATTCCACATGACTACGAGACCAACTGCAGTATTTCCGGTGCTGCGAGAGGATGAATAGCAGTCTGAGCAGCCAATAATCATGTCGGTTGCAGGCGAAGTCGGGAGCGCTGAATAAGAGCGCGCCCAGACGACTACACCGGCTTCTGCACTGACGACGCCCGTGACGTTTCCGCCTGTTACAGGAAAATATGTTTGCTCGGCATGGGCGCTGGTTTCGTAAGCATCCAACGCAGAACCGAGATTAATATACAGAGGGTTCGATTTCGTACCGACGCGACGGCCATAGCTGAACAGCTCGACGGGAGATGCAGCTTGTGTCGCACCAGCCTGAGCAGACGGCACGACAGAAGATAGGACCGCAACAAGGGGGTTCTTCGCGGTGCCCGTGCGGACGCCATACGAGAACGGTTCAACCGGATTGGCGGCAGTTGTCTGCGCTTGGGCGCAAAGCGGAATAAGGAAGGGAACGGCAAGTAATAAGCGGCGCATGAGCGGGAATCTTGAACAGATTGTGACCCGTCACACGCGAAGCGTGCCGTGCTGAGAAGATAGCGGAAATGGGGTGGTCAGTACAAGGGTAAAGAACGCGGGTTGACTGGACTCGTTCGTCGATGGCGAAAATAGCAGCAGCAATGCACCTGTTGAAACGATAAATAAATTGACTTTAAAATCAATTATCGCCAGATTAATCCAAGATGGAACAGTGACGGAATATCCTCACGATCTATCTGAGGAGGATTGTCATGGATGTGTGTACCAGACCGAGGGTTTCCGCGAGGAACTGGATGCCCTTCCTTCAGAAATTGAAGGTGAAGATCCTGAGCCAGAGCCGCGTGAGCAGATAGAGAATTTGCTGCGCAGGATATGTGCTGGCGAGGATATCGAGCTTGATTGGGATTTAGAGTTTCGCAATGGATTTGCGTTACTGAAGACTCGCAGCGTGCGCGCCATAGGAATCTTTACAGATCTCAATCAGTTTATTGCCGTATCAGTTAGAACAAAAGCCTCTCTAAACCCCCAAAAAGGGGGAACCTCTTCTACCCAATGGTACAAGAGCCAACTGGAGACGAAAAATGCCCTCGGATGCAACGAATACGAAAAAAGAAAGCGCGATTTTGAGGACCCGTAAGGACTACCGCCCACGCGTCTTCGCGCAAGTTGTAGATGAGGTCGGGCGCGCAATTTACAAAGCCTTCAAAGCAGAAAGAAAGCTCGGCAAGGGGCTGACTCAAGCCGCTTTAGCAAAGGCGATTGGAAAGGACCCTGCATTCGTTAACAGAGTGCTTACGGGCGGTAAGAATATGGAGCTCAAGACAGTAGCTGATATTCTTGGTGCGCTAGGGTACGAAATGAAGGTTTCAACCAAGCGAATAGAACCGATGCCAAATCCTTCAAAAAATGAGGGGTCTGTTACTTCTGCTTCTAGCATCAGAGCTACTTCTCAAACCATCCCTTCACATTTTGAAGCTTACGAACATGTCTGACATACATATCGTCCCTCTTTCCACTGGCGCTTACGCCTTGGTGTGCGAGCATGTGCGTCACGAGACAGATGGAAAAAAAACCTTCATTGGCGTATCGTCAGGCACGTTCAGTATCGAAAAGAACCAGCAAGAAATCTCTTTCGATGTGTATGTGAGCCTACAATTCCCTGCCTCCGAGCACCCAAAAACTATGCAGGTCGCAGTGTGTCGAAATAACACGATAGTTGCCGTTCCTATCAAAGATCATGAAATCGTATATTCCAAGCCCCATAAGGCAGAGAAAAACAAGGCTGACGGTGTTGTGGTAGAAAGTCTTGAAGCTGTCACTTCCTTACAAAGCCTACAGTTCTCAGATGGCGATCTTCTTAGTGTTCTCGTCGGACTAGACGATAAGTCATACGTTGCTGCTGCGATGACGGTCGTGGCCAACAAGAAGCGCACCCAATAGCGCCTTTTCTCCTACCCTACAGAGGAAGACGCATGATAGATATCTTGCCATGATCTTCCTCTATCTCGTCGTGGCTGCGGCCTGGTGCTTCTTCTGGGTGAAGGGGAGGCTGCAAGTTTCAGACTATGCACGGTCATCGAATAAAAAATTGGGGATTTATATACCTGCTTGACCTCGATCTGATTTGGAATTAGATTTCTCCGCATAGCGGGGGAACGGAATATGATTCCAGAGGTCGGCAGCCTATTTGAGCTTACGGAGCTATTTCCGGACGAGCAGTCGTGCCTTGATCACCTGCGTAGCATCCGGTGGCGGGATGGTGAATTCTGCCCTCATTGTGGGGGCAACCGGATCTATCATTTCAGTGATCGAAAGACCTTCAAGTGTGGCGACTGCAAGAAGAGATTTTCCATCAAAGTAGGTACAGTCTTTGAGGACACGAAGCTCCCGTTACGCAAATGGTTCATGGCAATCTGGCTGATTACCAACCATCCGAAAGGGATTGCTTCCACCACGCTCGCCAAAGACCTGAAGATCACCCAGAAAAGCGCGTGGTTTGTTCTTCAACGTCTGCGTTTCGCGGCGACCACGAAATCCTTCAACGCCCCTTTGAAGGGAACGGTCGAAGCCGACACGACCTATATCGGCGGCAAAGAAAAGAACAAGCACAGCAAAGACCGCAAAGGCGGAACGCAGGGTGGCGCGGGAAAAGACGTCGTCCTTGGCATTCTGGAACGCGACGGCGAGTTGCGTGCCGGGCATGTCGAAGACACCAAAGGTCCGACGATGAGGGAGGCTATCCGGGAAAACGTGACGCCCGGTTCGTCGCTCATGACCGATGAAGATCGGTCATTCAAAGGGCTTGGCAAGGACTACCGACATCAGACCGTCAACCATTCGGCAGGCGAGTATGTCCGGGAGCAGGCGCACACCAATGGGATTGAGAGCGTCTGGGCGCTCCTGAAACGCCAGATTGTCGGCGTGCATCATTGGGTATCGTCGAAACATCTGGATCGGTACATTCAGGAAATGTCCTGGCGTTTCAATCGTCGCGATATGAGGGTTGGTGCCCGAATGAACGAAATGTTCGCATGCGTCGAGGGAAGACTTCGCTATCGGGAACTTATCGCGTGAGCCCGAAATCTTCGTCAGGAAAAGATCTTTCTGAATTTTCGTTCGCGGAAGCATTGGAACGACTTGTCCGTACTGACCTGAAAGAGCTTGCCACCGTTGAATCAGCCTCCATGAAGGAGTCTGAAATAGACGAAATGGTTTCCGCTTTCGAAAAGGCGTCCCACAGGAGTAACGAAGGGAGCGAATACTGGTTCGCACGCGACCTCCAGTGTCTTCTGGGATATGGAAGCTGGGGAGCGTTCAGGAATCTTCTTGCCCGTGCCGCAGAAGACTGCCGGAAATCGGATCAACCGATCGAAAATCACTTCGAAGGTGTTGTATCGGAAGTTGAGACATCGGCCGCGAAGCGCAGCGTGCAGGATATCAGACTATCCCGTTATGCCTGCCATCTTGTCGCAAGAAACGGCGATATCAGAAAGAAGGGTGTGGCATTCGCGCAGGGGTATTTCACCGTTCATGTGGACGCTCCGCAAGGTGCAGAGGTTACACATAACGTCCTGTCAGCAGAAGAAGACGACAGGCGCATTTTGATCCGGAATCTTGTCAGAAAACACAACAGACAACTTGTGGATGCAGCCAAAGGCGCAGGTGTCACCAGTCGGGATGATCTCGCTCTTTTCGAGAGCAATGGGTATTCTGGCCTTTACGGCAACCGAACAGTCGCACAGATCCGGCAGATACGCGGGCTACCCGAAAATGCCAATCTGCTTGATCGCATGGGCAGCACGGAGCTTGCCGCGAACTTCTTTCGGGTAACGCAGACCGAAGAGAGGCTGCGTCGCGAGGAGATCAAAGGCAAGCGGAAGACGAACCAGGCGCATTATGAAGTCGGGCAGAAGGTGCGCGAAGCCATGCTGAAGATCAGCGGCATCCCACCAGAGAAACTACCGCTTGCGCGCCCAATCCGAAGTGCGGCTAAACGGAACGTACGAAAAGCCGGGAGTCCAACTGATCAACCGGAGGATGAAAGTCTACAGGAAATCGACCTGAAGGCAGATCTCTGGAAATATGCCTTGCTTGTCATGGCGACACGGGATGATGGCTTCATCACGACAACAGAGCTTATTGCTGAACTTCCAAAATATATCGCCATTCCCGATGAGCACAGCGATATGTTGAGAAATCGTAGTGACAGCAAGTTCTCTCAGCTTGTACGCAATCTGAAGTCACATAGAAAATCATACTCAAACTTCATCTTTCGTGGATACGCCGAAAATATCCCTGGCGGCTTTCTGATTACTCAGCGCGGGCGGGAATTCGTTCAGTCCTATTTCATTGAGGGCAATCGAGATGACTTATCCTGATGCGAAGGCCACATCTGATCTTACCCATAGCCCGCTATCTTTGTAGAATCTGCCCATCGGAATAGCGCGAATCAACGCAGTGTCTTTTTGAAAAAAGTTGTCGAAAGGGATGGCCCGGTAACGGTCAGACAAAGCAGATGAGTATGATTGAGATTGAAGAGGCCGTGTCAAACCTCGCCGAGCAGCCATTCGACGCCAGTGAATTCCCTTACCTTTTCCTGCAAGCATTTGGGAACAAGGAAACCACACTCAAGCGGCTTCGTAAGGGCGACACCAATAAGTCCGATCTTATCGCTCCCGAGGACAGTCCTTATCGCGGCGTCCTTCAGACCAACAATATCCATATCGCCGTTGCGCCATCCGGCGAAGTTACGAAGACGCTCTCAATACTGAAGGCAAGTCCGGCGACAGCAAAAGCCAAGGCGAAATTCATTCTCGCGACAGACGGCGAAACCCTCGAAGCCGAAAATCTTGCATCAGGCGAAGTGATTGCCTGCAATTATGTTGATTTCCCCAATCATTTCGGCTTCTTTCTCGAACTTGCAGGCATCACGACCACCAAGACGATCCGTGATGAAGCCTTTGATATCCGTGCGACGAGCCGCCTGAACCGGCTGTATGTTGAGCTACTAACAGATAACCCTGATTGGGGCACTGCGGAACGCGGTCACGACATGAACCACTTCATGGCGCGGCTTATTTTCTGTTTCTTCGCACAGGACACCGATATTTTCGGGGGTAAGAAGCAATTTACCGTCACGGTCGAGCAGATGAGTGCGAAAAACTCGTCTGACACTGACACAGTTATTTCTACTTTGTTTCGCGTTATGAATACAAAAACTGCTGAAAGGTCATTTGCACGCTTGCCTCGCTGGGCAGACCAGTTTCCTTATGTAAACGGCGGCCTGTTTGCCGGGAGCGCAGAGGTTCCTCGTTTTAGCCGGATTTCACGTTCCTATCTTCTACATATTGGTGGACTGGACTGGACAAAGATCAATCCCGACATTTTCGGGTCGATGATCCAGGCCATTGCTGACGATGCCGAGCGTGGATCGCTCGGGATGCACTATACAAGTGTTCCCAATATTCTGAAGGTGTTAAACCCTCTTTTCCTGGATGATTTGCGCAGTCAGCTTGATAATGCAGGCGATAATCCTCGTACTCTTCTGAATCTACGCAAGCGCATGGCGCGAATCAGGGTTTTCGATCCGGCCTGTGGTTCCGGAAATTTCCTTGTTATCTCTTATAAGCAAATGCGGGAAATTGAGGCCGAGATAAACCGTCGGCGTAAGGAAACTGGGCGCAAAAGCGATATTCCCCTCACGAACTTCAGAGGAATAGAATTGCGTGAGTTTCCCGCCGAAATTGCTCGGCTTGCGCTCATTATCGCTGAATACCAATGCGACGTGCTCTATCGCGGGCAACAGGAAGCACTGACTGAGTTTTTGCCGCTTGGTGCAGAAAACTGGATTACGCAGGGGAATGCCCTTCGTCTTGACTGGTTGAGTATATGCCCTCCTACAGGAACGAGCGTGAAGTTGCGTGGCGATGATTTATTCGAAACGCCGCTTGAGCAACCACAGATCGACTTCGAAAATGAAGGAGGAGAAACCTATATTTGCGGGAACCCCCCTTATAAGGGAAATGCTAGAAAAACATCAGAACAGAAGGAAGACTTACAAATTCTTCTCAATAATAAATTCGAGAAATGGGGTCTTTTAGATTACGTATGTGGCTGGTTTGTGAAGGCTTTTGAGTTTGCGAAAGTCACACCATGTAAGTTTGCGTTTGTTGCAACAAATAGTGTCGCACAAGGCCAGCACGTTTCAAATTTTTGGAAACCTCTTTTTGATGGTGGACTACGTTTTTTCTTTGGCATTCGTTCTTTCAAATGGTCGAATCTCGCAGCAAACGACGCTGGCGTAACGGTCGTGGTAATTGGAGCATGCCTTGATAAAGGATCTTCCATTTTAATTGATGGTTCATCAACCATAGAAACTTCAAATATTAACGCTTACCTGCTTCCGCAACCCAACTATTGGGTGTCGGCACGAAATAAACCGATATCCGACCTTAATCAAATGATAAAGGGAAATTATTATGGCTTATCTGATCATTTAATATTCGATCAAGATACTAAAGCAGGAATGATATCATCTGGCATTCCAGAAGAAAAAATAATGAAATTTTACGGGTCAACAGAAATAATAAATGGAAAGTGTAGATATTGTTTCTGGTTTAGCGAGGCACCCGACGAAAATCTCCTTCAGATTGCTGATGTGCGTCAACGGCTTTCGGCAGGTGTGACGGCTAGAAGTATGTCTAAAGACGCCATTACAAATGGAATGATAAAACGACCTCACCAGTTCAGAGAAATGAATCGCGGTGCGATCAGTACACTAGCTATACCCGTTGTGTCATCAGAGAATAGAGAATACTTGCCAGTTGATCTTCTGAATGACAAAGCCGTTCTTTCCAATAAATGCTTTGCACTTTTTGACGCACCTCTCTGGAATATGGCTCTTATTGCTTCTCGTTTGCATCTGGTGTGGATCGGCACGGTCTGCGTCAGAATGCGAACAGACTTTTCGTATTCGAATACACTGGGCTGGAATACCTTCCCTGTTCCTACACTTACCGAAAAAATGAAGAAAGATCTCACCCGCTGTGCCGAAGATATTCTTTTGGCTCGTGAGGAGCATTTCCCGAAAACTATCGCTGAGCTTTACGAAGTAAAGGATGGCGTTAGAAAAATGCCCTCTAATTTAAGAGAGGCACATGAACGCAATGACGAAGTGCTTGAACGCATCTATATCGGCCGCCGCTTCCGCAATGACACGGAGCGTCTTGAAAAGCTGTTCGAACTTTATGCGAAAATGACGAAGCCGAAGAGAGTGGCATGATCCAGACAATCATCAGTTCACTTATCGCACCAGCAACGGGGTTGCTTGGAGTTTATCTCGGCGGAGTGATAGCCACAAAAAGAGAGAAAGCTGCCTTCATAAGGCAGAAAAGAAATAATGCAGAATATGCAGTTATCCGTATTCTCTGTGTTCTTGATGAATACGCCGAAAAATGCATGGATGTTGTTTGCGATGATGGAACATCTTGCTGTCGGCCAGCCGGTCGGACCGCAAGCGGGGAAGAATTCTATGAGCCACAAGTAAAGCGCCCCGAACCGCCAATCTTTCCCTCGGATATAGAATGGAAAAGTCTGGAAAATAATTTAGCTTATAGAATTCTTATGCTTCCCGTACGGGCGAGAGATGTCGATAGAGACATTTTAATGTCCAGTGAACACTCTTTTCCTCCTGGATATGAAGAAATATTTGATGCGCGAATGGAAGGCTATGCAAAGCTCGCATTGAACGCTCTGGAACTTGCGAAAGAAATTCGTGGCAATTTCAAATACCCCCAAGAATCCACGAGATTTAATGCGCTTTCAGATGATCATAAAGTATTTCTGAATAATAAAATAAAAGAAATACAGATGCGTCAGGGAAAAAGTGAAATCGATCTTTTCGAAAGCGTCCGAAATTCAGAAATTCAGGAAACAAACCAGTGATGAAAAGCCAAACCTCCATTCCTTCTGTTTCTGTTTCCTATGCTCATACAGGAGCATCAACGCAGGCCAATGCCCTGGGCATGCGGCCCATGCAGGAGCGTGCTTACGAGAAACGAGGGGAACAGTATCTTCTGATCAAATCTCCCCCTGCTTCAGGTAAGAGCCGGGCACTGATGTTCATTGCTCTGGACAAGCTGGCTAATCAGGGACTGAAGCAGGTGATCATCGTTGTGCCGGAGAAATCCATCGGCGCGAGTTTTCATGACGAGCCCCTGAGCAAGTTCGGTTTCTGGGCTGACTGGCATGTCGAGCCCAAATGGAATCTGTGTGATTCACCGGGCACCGATGGCGGCAAGGTCAACGCCGTCGGCGCATTTCTGAAAAGCAGCGACCAGACGCTGGTCTGCACCCACGCGACGTTCCGCTTTGCCGTAGAGAAATTCGGCATTGCCGCTTTTGATCAGCGGCTAGTCGCCATCGATGAATTCCATCATGTCTCGGCAAATCCGAACAACAAACTCGGCCAGCAGCTTGCGCAAATAATTTCTCATGGTAGCGCCCACATCGTCGCCATGACCGGCTCCTATTTCCGTGGGGATGCCGCAGCGGTTCTATCTGAAGAAGACGAACGCAAATTCGAGCGTGTCACCTATACCTATTACGAGCAGTTGAACGGTTACAAATATCTGAAACAACTGGATATTGGATACTTCTTCTATGCCAATTCCTACGCTGAAGATATTCTGAAGGTTCTCGATCCTGCCCAGAAGACGATCATTCATATCCCGAGTGTGAACTCGCGTGAAAGTACGAAGCAGAAGGTCAAGGAAGTCGAGCACATCATCGAAGCTCTGGGCGAATGGCAGGGCCGTGATGAAAAAACCGGCTTCCATCTTGTCAAAACGCCGGAAGGCCGGGTTCTGCGGATTGCTGACCTTGTCGATGACAACAGTGACCGGGATCGGGTTTCGGCTGCATTGCGCGACCCGACGCAGAAGCATAATCGTGACTACATTGATATCATCATTGCCCTTGGCATGGCGAAAGAAGGCTTTGACTGGATCTGGTGCGAACACGCGCTGACGGTCGGTTATCGTGCGAGCCTCACTGAGGTCGTGCAGATCATCGGGCGTGCAACCCGTGATGCTCCGGGAAAGACCCGCGCACGCTTCTCCAATCTCATAGCCGAGCCTGATGCGACCAGCGAGGTCGTCAACGAGGCGGTGAATGACACGCTGAAAGCCATTGCTGCGAGCCTTCTGATGGAACAAGTGCTGACTCCCAGGTTCGAATTCCGACCGAAGTCGCCGCAGAACAACGAGGAGCCGGGTTTCGATTACGGCCCAGAAGGTTACGACCCGGAAAAAACCAATGTTGGTTTCAGTGAGGAGCAAGGCGTCTATCATATCGAGGTCAAGGGTCTGACGACCCCAAAGAGCGAAGAAGCCATCCGTATTTGCCGTGAAGATCTCAATGAGATCACAGCTACATTCGTTCAGGACAAGCCGACCATTGAGCAGGGGCTGTTCAATGAAGAACTGATCCCGGAGGAGATTACCCAGGTCCGCCTTGGTAAAATTATCAAGGAGAAATATCCTAACCTTGATGCGGAAGATCAGGAGGCCGTGCGCCAGCATGCAATCGCTGCACTGAACTTCACACAACAGGGCAAACAATACGCTCTTGAAGGCGTCAGTCAGGAAGAAGCCGGGACTTCTGGTGGAACAGGACTGGCAAGTGATGACCACCACTCCCGGAATAACGCTCTGATCAACGGGGTGCGCCAGTTTGCGCTCAGTGTGCGTGAACTCGATATTGACCTGATCGACCGCATCAATCCGTTCGGCGAGGCCTATGCTATCCTTGCAAGCGCGATGACGGAAGAAAGCCTGAAACAGGTCGCCTCTGTCATTGCGGCGAAACGCACCACGCTTACTCCGGAAGAGGCAAAGGAACTGGCCCTGCGGGCTGTCAGATTCAAGAAAGAGCGCAACAGGCTTCCCTCTGTCACCTCAACAGATCCATGGGAACAGCGAATGGCAGAAGGCGCAGCAGCGTTTGTCCGCTTCAAAGATGAGGGCCGTTATGAGTGACATGGATCTTGACGCACTTCGCTCTGAACTTGATGACTTCGCCAAGCCGGAGAAAAAGAGCGGCCGTTCCCCCCGCGAAGAACGGATAATTGCCGGATTTGAAGAAATTCAGCGCTTTGTTGAGCAGAACGGTCATGCTCCACAACACGGAGAAGATCGTGACATCTTCGAGCGCCTGTATGCCGTTCGTCTTGATCGGTTACGCGGTCTTGATGAGTGTCGAAAACTTCTTGCGCCCCTCGACCATCAGGGCCTGCTTGAAGACGCTGGCAGTCACATCGCGGATCAGTCAGATATAGACGACGATGAACTGCTGGCAGAGCTAACCGACGGCAAGGAAACAGCGGACATCACCAAGCTCCGGCATGTTCGCACGACGGCAGAGAAACGTGCCGCTGAGGAAATCGCCAATCGTGAGCAGTGTAAGGACTTCGAGCGTTTCAAGCCCGTATTCGATGCGGTGCAGAGCGACCTCGATAGTGGGGTGCGGATTACTCAACCGATCCGCAAGGATGCCGGGTTCCTGAAGACTGACATCAAAGCCGGGCAGTTTTTCATCGTCGGCGGCCAGATTGCCTATGTTGCTAAAGTCGGCAGTCCGATCAAAGCTCCGAACGGCCAAAACGATGCTCGTCTTCGCGTCATCTATTCCAATGGCACTGAGAGTAGTCTTCTGCTCCGCTCCATGCAGCGCGCTCTTTATAAAGACGAAATAAGCCGCGCAGTATCGGAACCTAAAGCCGGACCTCTCTTTTCTGCTGAGAACGAAGACGGAGATCATGCCAGCGGCACGATCTATGTCCTTCGCAGCCAATCTGACGATCCGGTGATAGCGTCCAAACGTGATCTTCTGCACAAGATCGGCGTCACTGGCGGCGATGTCGCCAAGCGTGTGGCAAATGCGAAACTGGACCCGACATTTCTCATGGCGGACGTTGAAATCGTTGCCACATACAAGCTGTTCAACATCAACCGTACCAGACTGGAAAAGCTGATCCATCGCGTATTCGGACCGGCTCGCCTAGATGTCACGATCAAGGATCGCTTCGGCAACCCGATCGTTCCGCGCGAGTGGTTTCTTGTGCCGGTGTTCATTGTTGACGAGGTCGTGGAACGGATCAGAGATGGTTCGATCACTGACTACGTCTATGACCCCAAGACAGCCTCACTTGTGAAGCATGAATAGCTTCGGGAGAGCTTCCTCCTAGCCTGAATATCCGCGCATTTGACCGCGCGCAGTCAACGAAAATGCCTGCGACTGACGAAAATCAGGCGAAGTGTCGTGATCCATTTTTATCATTATAAATCATATGGTTAGATAATGATTTCAGATTTAGGTCACACAGGTATATAAATCCCAAAAATTGCTTAGAACGCGGACAGAGGCTTAAATCTCATGAGCAAGAGTTTGATAACGTATCATGTTACTCTTCATGATGAAAAAGATTTTAAAGGTGGCATTTGGCCTTTAACTCATTTTGGTCCTCCAGCAATGGGGGTTTGGCAGACAATAAGTAAAAATATTGGAGAGATATTAAAAGGTGATATTACTTTAAAAGTAATAGAGGCTGAGATCGGATATGAAAAAAAAATTAAGACGGAAGATAGTGGAACTTCTAATATATGGGGGTTTTTACTTGCATTATTCAAGGCTCAAGGACTAAAAGAACATACAGAATTGGCTAAAATAAAAGAACTCTATAAAGACACTTTTAAAACAGAAGAAATACACAATAGCAGCGTAAGAACGAGAGAAGCTCGGATTTTCGCTGCGAATATATGTCTTGAAAATGGATATGATCTATCCTTCTATGAAAATACCGTTGAAAATAAAGCTATAGATATTTTAAAAGATTTCCCAGAAATACCTAAAATAAGTGATGATACCTGTTATATAAACATTATTGAAGATCAAATAAGACGATTTGATGTAATTGAAGAAATAAACAGAAAAACTATAGATAGAATTATTTCTAAAATCCGAGATTCTGATGAAATTTTCAATAATATATATTTATCAGAAATTAAAAATATTCTATAGCTATTATATTAATAATTTGAATATTATATCTAAATTGGAAATTCTGCACCCTAAATAAGTGGGGCCGCCCCTCATAGGGCGGCGGCTCCACCCTCAGGCAGCAATAACGCTCCGCTTGAGCGCGACGTAAGGGAACAGGCTCATAAACCGGGCCTTTCTCTCCCGTCCGATGGAAGACCGAGGCGCATAGGCCTCAATCTCGTACCAACGATCCGCCGCAATCTGGTCGGCAGGAACGCCATTCCAGCGCAACGCCTCCCAACGGTTCATCTCACTGATCAGAATTTCGTCTGACGTGATGAACCGCTCTCCCGTTTTCTCCCGCTGGCGCTGGCGTTCCACCGTATCCAGCGGGATGTACGTCATGACGCCGGTTCCGGCTTCTTGGCGAAAGGGCGCAGGATCGCCACCATACGATGCGACCACTTGAGCTGCTGCTGAGAGCCCTTGCCGTGGCGGCGGGTCGTATCAAAAAAGCGACTGACGTCCTTACCCTTCTCAGTCGGCTCGTAATCGCTGCCAACCGCCGAACTTGTCACCTTCACCTGATAGCCCTGCTGGATCAGTGTCACATTCACCGCCCGGGCACTCATGCCGATCTCTTCACCGATCTGCGTCGGCGTCAGATAGTTCTCCGCCTTGGGTGCCGCGATGGACGTTGCACCCAGCAGTTCGAGCGGATTGATGCCCGTCAGTTCATGGGTTCCGCGGGCTGCCATCAGGCAGCGCTGGTTTTCGTCAATGTTGGGAAGGGTGGACGCCACTGAGAGGAGGCGACGGTAGGCCACGTCGAAGGCTGGTTTGCGGGTGCGCTTAGCTGGCGCGGGGACTATCGAAGTTTCCAGCTCCATCCAGCGGTCGATGATCTTGGCGCGAACCTCGTCATTATATCCAGAAACAACAACCAGCGTATCGCGCTTAGTTAGGTCATAGACCTCTGTTGGGCGTCCACCTTTCTCGGGCCGATAGGTCCGGGTAGTTTTACGACTTTCCCGTAAAACCCCGTTTTCGAAGAGGCGCTCAATCGTAGCGACAACATCGTTGTGGCGTGCCCCGCAGATGTCAGCGATCTCGCGACTGGACATCGTAGGAGCGCTGCTTGAGAGAGCGCTGGAAATTGTGATGGCTTGTGTGTTATTCGTCACTTCCGTGTTCCTTCTTGGTTCACTCGGAGACGGAAGAGGGCTTGCTTGCTGGCTGTGCCTCTTCCGTCTTTTCTTTTTCCATTTCCTGCCGAAGCAAGAAGATCACATGCGCGCCACGGCTGCGCTGTGCCTTTGGTGCTGCCTTGTCGAGCCAATCTCTGACATCAGGTGGCATAGGTATTTTGAAGTGCGTTTGTTGTGTCATGCTCTCCTCGTTGCTGACGAGCAAAACATGACCACGTATTGACCATGGCCGTCAAGGTAATTTTTGACCATGATTGGAGCATGAACGAATCCGCTCCTGATACATGGTTCAAACTCCGCCTGAGCGGCCCATTACGGGCTCGCCTTGAAGATGAGGCAGCCAAGCGCGGCCTTACTCTGACGGCTGAGATACTGCGCCGTATTGAAGAGACATTCTCCGATACGTCTGCACGTTTCGATGCTTTGGAGCGCGAAGTTTTCGATAAAGGGAAGGGTAATGCCGCTCTAGATGACGCTGTAACTATTCTTCGCCTAGAGTTGACTGCCCTTCAGGGAGCTGTGCGTCATTTGCAACAGAATGCTAGAGATTGACCCGACTCTCTCCGAAGTGAAATGGTGTGTTACATTTCGGAGAAGAGATTGTGAGAAGACTTTTGGTGGCGGTGGCTTTTGTTGGTCTGGCTGAATGTGCGGCTGATCACACCGCTCAAAAAAAAGAAATGATCGCTTCCAAAGCTAAGTGTACAGCAGAATATCCGTTAAAAATCGGAAGCTATTTGAAGCGCGAAACCTGTATAGACACAGCAGAATTCGCCTATTCAGCAGAGACTGGTGAAGGATATAAATTTGCGCTTGCAAGAGCTGATGCAAGAGACAAATACGCAAGGCAGGCAGACGCAGGTCAGATCAATGAAGAAGAATTCAAAAACTTAGTGATGCGTGATGTCGCCAGTTCTTCGGCGCGCATACGGGCCGAGAACGAGGAAGAATACGCAGAAAGGCGGCAGCAAGCCGCAGCAGCGATGTTGCAAAGTGGTGCCTTTGCGTCGCGCCCTTCTTATCAAGCCCCCGTACCTACAATGCCGCTTCAGCCACTATCTTCGCCCGTCAATACTTCCCCAACAACGACTAATTGTCAGTCATACGCATCTGGAAGTTATCTGAACACTCGATGCACAAACTAGCGAGCCTTAAGCCTATTCAACAGCGCTGCATCTGGGTTCATGAGAGCATTGGCCGTATAATCCAATGCCTCTTGCTTGAGCTTTCCAGTTCGCCACCCCGCCACGCCGTCTAGTGCATCGACAACCAAGCCTGAACCTGGAAATTTCACTGATCCAGCAATCTTTGCAGTCTTCATCATTGGAGACATAAGGCCGCTGATCGTGTCTGCCGCGAAAAGGGTTTTAGGAGTGTTCGAGCCAATGGTTTTGGCTTTGTTCAAATGCTCTATCTTGGCCGTTGTCTCAAGAAGCGTTGCAATCTTCTTGCGCGTAGCAGGCGAGATGGCATCAGAAGGGCGGGTGCGCTTTGCGATGGCCTCTTTTCGCATGCGTTCGACCATCCCTTTGATTTTACCATGCGTCATGGTGCCTGCGGTCGTATCTGTCGTCTGGCTCTGAAGCCACCGCATCTCATCAATCTCGCGAGACATATCGGCATAGTCCTTCATCGCCTGCTTGTAGCCAGGCGCACCGCGCTCAATTGTATGATCCATTGCAGAACGAAGAATACTGAGCGATGGCAAGCTCTCCTTAATGTCGCGCCCCTCGCTGTCCATGGCGCTAGTATAAGCGTGGTTGACCGTTCGCCGCGCTGCATACAAATGCGACGGCATCACCATTCCGGTTTCAGGGTCAATATCCCGCGCAATCGTCTCCTTGAACGGGGCAAGAGCGCGGACGATATGTTCTGGTGTACGCGGGTTACGGGCGATTTCTTCCAGCTTCTCTGGGATATGGGCCGCATAAACGGGCTGCTCAGAACCAAAGACATGGCCGTCTTCCGCAAAGGCCCGCTCACCGAACCGCTGACGATCTCGCTCCGCTACCTGAATGTCTTCCGGCGTCTTGGCAATCTCGTTTTTGAAGTAGTCTTTGATAGCCTGATTGTTCGATTCCTGCCGCAGGGTCATCGCATTGTCTATGCCGGGGTCCATGCTTCGCATCGCATGCTGCATGCCAGCAATGCCGGGATTTCCGCTCTGCTCTGCCAAGGTGAGACTAACGCCAGGAATAGAGGAGGGGGATAACTGAAGAGGTCCACCGCGCCCAAAAGTACGCATCACATCATCCGAGAGCCCCGGAATGTCTCTGCGGGAGAGAAGGATCTTAATGCGTGACGCCTGAGCTTGCTCCTCTGGTGTGCTCGGCTTGCCGCCTCCAGCCTGGCGCGGGGCAGCTTCATCAATGGCCCGGATCGCCTCGGCAGCCTCATGGGCTTCTCCGGCATCATGAGTGGCCTGATCAATAGAGGCGTGGGTCTGGCTAGCCTTTGCCATAGCTGCTTCGTGCTGCGCACGTGCGTCTGCTGCCGCCTTATCCAGTGCGCTTTTCTGGGTAGGGTCTGCGGCATAGCCCGACGCTCGACGCGCTTGAGATTCTGCTGCGGCCGTTGCGTCGACGTCCGCCACGGCATCCGCATGTTCAGTATGTGCGTTTTCGAGAAGTCGCTCTGCCTGCGCCGCCCTTTCTTCTGCCTTCTTTACTGAGGCCGAGCTGCCCTTGCTGCTGGCCGTCTCCGTGGCCTCTGCTGCTTCTTCCGCTTCAGGTTCTGCATGGGCGTATCGGCCTTCAGGATCAAGCGCATTCAGAATTTTTCCCGGTACTTTCCCGGCATATTTGAACGCTTTACCAGCGCCTTTGGCCGCGAGAGCGCCTGCACCTCCCAGAAGGAGCGCATTGCGCCCATCTTCCCATCCATTCCGTCCGTCAAGATCACCCTCAACCTTTGCGGCCAATGCATTGTTGAGATAGCTCGCAGTCTTTGGGCCTTCGCCTCGAATGACGTTTGCGGCGGCTCGTCCAACACGTCCTGCCTTATTGATCTGACTGAGAGTTGTAAGGCCTTTGACTAGAGGGGCACCATCTTCAATCGTCAGAAGGTCTCCAGCAATTTCGCCCGCCACATTCGAGACCCGCGCACCATAATCGCCGGATCGCTTGGAGGCATCGGCATCCATCGTTGCACGAACGGCATTGGCATCCTTGGCGAGATACTGTGAAGCCGCATTGTCATAGTGGTGTCCGATGGACGAAAGATAACTCAGAATATCCTCAACGCCAGCGCCAGCTGTACCAACGGCCCGCCCAGCCGCGTTGGCAGTATCTTCCCCCATGACCTTGGCTTTTCCCAAGATACCAGAAGGATTGGCGCGCGGATTGGTTGGTACCTCTGACGCACCCGGGGCTGTATCAAGCGCCCTACCCATGGCCGTATAATCAGGCTCGTTCGATGTCTGTCCGATAGACGCATCCAGAGACTTTCCTATAGCGGCATAGTCCGGCTCTTGGGTCGTCGCAGAAGGAGCAGAAGAAAGGTTGGCTGCGACCTTGCCTGGATATGCCATTGTCTCTTTATTTCCCCATCTGGCACGATCAGTACCGCCATTATATGCCCGGAGCGCATCCGGAAGATTGCCGTAGTGCTTCAGGTTCTCGTCCAGAAGACGAGCCGCGCCATAGATCGCTTGCTGAGGGTCCCGCGGATCAATACCCAGACGCTTTGCCGTTTCCGGCATGATTTGCATCAGTCCCATGGCACCCGCAGAGCTGTCAGGACCATCAACCCGTTCGCCGCTTTCAGTCCGTGCCACAGCCCTGAGAAGGTTGGGATCTAGGTTCCGGTATTGACCGGCCTCCTGATACCACCGCTCAAGATCATCTGAACTGGCCAACGGGCACCCCCGGAATACCAAAGTTAATCCCGCTATGTTGCTGTTCGTAGGCCATGCGCCCTAGAGCGGTTCCACTGAACTCTGAATTGAGAGGTGACACTGAAGAGGTCTTGTGATTCACCGTTTTCATTGATGGAGACGGTGATGGCACGAGCATTGAGTGATGATCTTCGGGAGCGTG
>Ga0157363_1000533_pt1 | contig 29162 bp, 15 predicted proteins | sample AttsexASBM1_FD_111477 | JGI IMG/M metagenome (GOLD analysis project Ga0157363, IMG submission 111477) | Fungus gardens microbial communities from leaf cutter ant in Ribeirão Preto, State of São Paulo, Brazil - Atta sexdens ASBM1 | ecosystem: Host-associated > Fungi > Mycelium > Unclassified ... | reverse complement strand
ATTGTAAAAAAAGAAACAATTAGAAATACGGTATCGAAATGAGATTAATGGATTGTAATTATAAGGTGATAACTTGTAGTGTAGTAGTGGTATATTAGATTAGCAAAGAGAAGATTTCATCATAAAATAAATACACTTAAATTATAATTGATTGAGATTTAAGAAGTATATTAAAAGAAAGAAGTATATTAGAAATATATTTCTAAAATTTTAGACAATTAATTTCTGCATTCTTAAAGAATAATTTTTTAATTCGTAAATTTTTGCTCTTATTTTCTTGAGGGTTCTTGAATTTTTAAATCCATAAATTTTTAAATCAAAACAGTATCGGCCAAACCTGCGGATTCTTCCGACGGAAGTCCAGGTGTTGCTGCGTGGTGTACCAGCCCATGAAGATAGGTATAAAACTAATCAGGGCCGGCAGAGTCCAAGCACTACTCAACATGGCAGTAACTGTTACAGTCCTCATAATGGCTGGGTACTCCAGCGGTCTGACTATTGCATAATACCTATCAACGCTGATACAACAAAGATGGAGGATGCTGGCGGTACTGAAATAAACGTCCATCGAATTCCACACGTCGCACATGATACTTCCTAGGAGCCATTTACCACCGGAAAGCTCGACGGAAGCATTAAACGTCATGGCGCATATTGCCACTAAAAGATCCGCCATTGCTAAGGAAACTACATAGCGATTGGTGGGCACCCGCAACTTCCGATGTCTTCTGACGCTGGCGATTACCAAAGCATTGCCTAACAATGCGGTAACGATGATGCTGATCATTATGACGCCTTTAAAGGCGATTAGAGTGATATTTCTTGATTCATCAATAATGCTCAGATTGTTTCGAAAAAGAGGAATACTCTCAAGGTTCGAAGAAAAATTGATCTTGAGTATTCGGTGGTAGACCTCCTCATCCGGAGGTTCGCTGACTTCCATCCCAGACCAATATCATATTAAATATTTATCTATTAAAATCCATCGACAGGTTTGTCGATTTTTATAATCGTTTCTGGATCATAGCGCTAAGATAGCGATTTAAATATTCCATCTCTGAGACAAATTAAATCTTTATATTGCATACAAAAATATCATTTTTTCAAATGTCTGTTCACAGTTCAGGTTCTCCATTTATTACAATCACTTTCCATAATAATAGTGTTTTACTCTCATTTTGAGTAGCGATATTAATTTTACATTTTGTTTAAAACAAATCTCTTTAATTCTTACATTGTTCGTGAAAGTCTTTGTACTTTGTAATTTAATCGTTTATTATTTGTTCTAATAGACAATCTGCTTTTAAAGAATTAACTAGTTAAAAATAAATCAATTCCTCTTTTTTAAAGAAAATATCAATTTAAAATAATACATTTATATTAGAATATAAGTCATAAAAATTATCATAAAGAGAAAAAAGATTGTGCTTTGAAATGACTAAATAAAATAATTAAATGAAATTACAATTTAATTAGATTAATTAATGAAGAAATATTCGCATAAGTAAACAATGTCATAAACATGCTTGGAATACTAGGTAATTTAATTAAAATGAATACATATAAATAAAACATTAAATTATATTCATCAGATTAAATAGAAAATATCTAATGTCTGTTTAATTATTTTTATTTTTAATTATTTTTTTCATATGTATGATAATTATAAAAATATCGGTCTATTTTATAGCAATGTTACAATTAAGAAATACTGCTAAACTCAATGTAGATACGGATATAATGGTTTTTTAAACAGAAACTTTCCTTTTCTTTCATACCCCAGTTACTGATCGTAATGGCGAACATCAAAATTGCAATCGTACTGGCTTTTATGTATGCTTGTGTAATCGCGAGTATCTGTAAATATGTCTGACTGTGTTATTAACGACAAGCCACGAAAACCCATCAACGATTTCTCCTTCATTTTCTTGGAACTACGTTTTATATTCATATGATTACACACGTGCATAATTTAGGGTCTTCCAACTCCTTTAGCGATGGATTGACGAATCAAGTATTGACAGTTCAAAAGACATGAATATAACATTTAATTCCATTACTGACATATTTATAAATTATTACGATAAATTTTCTCATTATCCTGCTTTTGTCGAGATGCTTGAATCTGATTCGATTAAAATAAATTATCATTCTAATTTATTTTTAGAATAGTTTTTATTTTAATCTATAATTCATTTAATTTTTAATATTCAACTGATTAATTAATATTTAATATAAATTTTTATATATTCTTTAATATCCCTAATTATATTTAATATATTCTTTTAACTATGTATTTCTAAAATATTTTTCACTGATCTGAATTGATATTTGATACACTATTACTTAATTACAATCTTTTTTCTTAATTAATATTTAAAATGCTATGAGAAATATATAATATATTAAAACTTGCAAGGAAAAAAATTTAGATACATTCTTTTGAATCTCATTCTGTTATAAAGACGCGCGCGCGATGACATTTGTCGCATATATAATAATTTAATTTTGCCGCAAAATCAATGCACTACGGCTAATTAGGTAATCTATCAAAATTTCGCTCAAAATTGGAAGGCGACACTTTCCAACTGTCGACAGTTCATTAATATTTATAGCGAAGTTGGCGCAGACATCGACCTATCAGCACAACTTTCCTTGCGCGAAACTTCCTCTCCGATATCGGAAAGACAACTCGAGTGAAACTGTAGGAGATTCGCCGGATAATCGCTGCAATTTTGGAAGTTCGATTTATAGTAATCACATAATCGTAGTCGCGACCATATCTTGATGATGCACCACGGCGAAACTAAATCTCTCCTAATCAAATAATAATGTAATATCTATTATTAATAAAGTACATACATATAATAATATCTACCTATTTTAATACAAGGTAAATAAACTAAAGAAATTAGAAAGAAAGAAATAAATATAGGACGCTATATAATTCTTTTCTTTCGTTATTTTTTTATATGTGCATATTTAATTTTTTTCTATTATGAGTATTTTTTCTATTATTAATAATAAAGATAATTAACGCTATTTCCTTGAAAATAAACTTTGTTATTTTTTTATATGTTTGACCTGCGAAGATTAAGACATATTACTTCGAGGGGGAGGGGGAGGGGGGAGAATAAAAAGTAGTATTTCATATTAATTTTGCAAACAGCACGGAGGTAAATTTACATCTCGTTTCTGTTAGTGAAGATATTTACGTCACAACGATACTTTCTGAAATTTTAATAACGATACATACGAACGTGTATAATAGATGTAGATCACTTATGTTGAAAGTGGTTGAAATTTCGAATATAAGGTAGGAATACAGATATACGTAATCTATTTTGACATTTTTTCAAGATGCACATTATGTATACAGCTTTTTCATTACGTAAACTTATAAAATTTTTGAGCTCGTATAAAACTTGTTCATGATGAGAATTTAATTTGAAAATTGCGAAAAAAATATTTGCCTCTTTTTCTACATTCATAACTCTAAATGTAACGCATGGTTTAATTTTATAATTTTATATAACAATGATTTTTAAAATAAAAATTAAACATTTCAGAATTCTAAAAATAAAAATATTTGAAGAGCAGACTTTCACAATTTGTCCGAAATTTATAATTTTCAGAAAACAAGAAAGAAAGCTACGAGGAAATGCGCCTTACAGAAAATATTTACCAATTAGTAAAATGTAAAATGTTCAACAAAATTACTAAACTATTTCTAATAATGTTAAACAAATGCATTTTATTTGTCTCTAATTACAAGATATGATATACTTCGAATGTCTAGACTTTCTTCAGCACATAAATTGATGGTGAAAAAATGCTTTCAGAGCATCGTAGAATAGCTTAAAATACTACTTTTGACTGAACACTATGCCATCTCTAATTTAAAAAATGATATTTTGGACAAAATGCATTTTAGAAGTATGCTTCTCATTTATATATATAAAATCTAAGAGAATCGCCAACAGTATTTTATAAATATATATGTATAAATTATAAATATATAAATATATATGTGGATATTTTTTATATAAGAAATTTATTATTTAAATTTTTATATATAATATATGCTTTTTACGACTTTCACAGAAATGTTGAAAAGGTCTTGAAATTTTATGCGAGTTTTTAAAATTGTAGTTTTCTTAAGTTGGTAGACAAATTGGACTCTGTTTCCTTGACGAGAAACAATATCAACTTTCGCAATTCGCGAGAAAAAGAGAGAGAGAGAGAGAGAGAGAGAGTTCCTTATTAAGCGTTAAATATTAATAACTGTAGCCTGTGTGCGAATGTTTGACTTCTTCTGAGCTACGTTTGGGAACATTATCCCTGTTTCCATGAATCGTTTTATCCTTGTTGTTCATTCAATGTTAAACAAGAATGAGATGAATACAAGAAGACACCAAGGTAACGTTTCCAAACGTAGTGATAGAAACGCGGACAGTATGGTAACCGAGAAGGGTCAGGGTAAGGAGAGATTGATAGTAGAACAAGTTCAAGAGAGGCCTGGATTTACATACTGCAATATTCATAAAGGCTCTACTTCTAGCCTATTAGCAATTACTCTCTGTATATATGAAAGTGTGTACCATACATAGTGAGGTGTCAGTATCGCTTTCATCGTCAATAATGGAACGAAAGAATTGACGATAATTTAGTTATCATGAATATTCTGGAATAAATCATTTGCGAAATGAAATTATCTTGTAAATAAAATTTACTTCATTTCAAAGATTTATAAAAATTTATTAATATATTTATTATTATAACTTATAATTATATATTTATTATTATAACTTTATTAATTAATATATTATTAAATTAATTTATTATACATATACTCCCTATGCTAAAAATTAATTACTGCAGAATTTATACATATAAAATTAATAAGAATAACATTTAGTTTTTTTTATTTGCTTCAATTATTGCATATTTATCATTATTATTTATTTTTGTTAATTAAATATTCAAGATTTCTAATTTTGTCATTTTAGAAATAACAATTTTATTTTCTTTTTAATAAAAAAATATTATCTTTTTATTTTTTAAATATTATTTTGCCATTCTTTATTTTTAATCACAATTGTCATAATTTTCTTGTGATATTTTCTACTTGATCTGTTTGATTTATGATGGCTTTGAATTAACCTTTCGATTGGCGAATTAATTCTTTTGTTCTCCACGTCTAGTATCCACGAGAACGTAAGGCAAATAAAGTTTTGAAAGATCGACAAACACATTCACGCTCTGCACGTCAATATGTGTCAATGAATCCCTCCTCTCTCTAGAAATTAAAATTTAAAAAATGTCGACGTATGTCATTGACGATTCGATCGAAACGTAAATGTTTCTCACTCAATAAATTATTTCTGTGAAGGATGACGTTGTAAAATGTCAGACTACGTAATTTTAACATGAATTAAATTCGTATAACAGAATTCGAAAATACAGTTATAAACAATTTTGACAACTCTGTGCTATCAATTATCCGTTATTAGATTCAATTAATTTTATTTTTATAAATGGCATCTCAAACGTATATATAACTCATATAGCTATTTCGTAGAAATTTGTTTCTTTTATGCATATAATTAATATTAGCGATATATAATTTCTATTTGTTATTTTAAGAAATTTATTATTTTCAAATTGCGTGCGTGCGTTTCTAACTTTACAACATTTAAATTGAAAAGGAGAAAGGAATCTTTGCTTCATTTAAATATTATAAAACCAGTATATTTGATAAATTGTTAAGACATAAAAAAACTGCGCATTTGTTGAGAAAATGTCAGAATTCACAGAACAGAATTAATCTTTGGGGAGTGAATAATGAGAATGCCTATGTAGTTTCCGGTTTACAAGCAGATTAAATGACATTGAGAGCCTGTACATCAGTAATACTGAAATGCGAAGCTGTCATTTGAGTGCCAATTCGTCTAAACGTAAATAGGAATGACGATTGAACTGCCATCGCGTTTTACGCATGCAAAATCGAAAAGTTCGCTCTCGAATTATCTAAAGCGCATTTTTAGAACTGCACAGAGATAACAGAAAAAGAAAATTTATATATGAAGATACTTTTGAACAATGTAAAAAGTATAAAAAACACAATTTTATTATAGTTACACAAGAAACATAAAACTTTTTACGATTATAGAATACAAAAATTTACTGTCAAATTATTAAACAAGTAATATTGATAATAATAATCAATAAAATAAAAATTAGTTACTATGAAGAAAATTAACGCATATAAATTAAAATTCATTATGTCATTATTAATATATATATATATATTAGTAATGATATATATACTAATTAAATACCAATCAAAGTGCTAAAATACATTTTAAAAAGTCTCAAAGGATTAAGCTTATTTAATCGCCTGTAGCAAAAACTAAATTTTTCATAAAACTGTCATAGTTTATCATACAAGTTTCAGACGTTAATCGCTCTAGGATTTATAGCATTATGGTAAAAATCCCGAAGATAAATTCACTGCGACAAAAAGACCATCGATGAATTGATAACCTTGAATTGAGAAGAAACCAACAGATCACCACTTGCTACTTTATTCGTCACTCCATCTATCTGTTTCAAAGACGCGGAGAAATTAAAAGCGCGTCTTGGCGTCTAGACGCTGGCTTCATGTAACCGCATCCAAGGACGCCACAAAAGGCGCAAGCGCTTTCACGCTGTCTCTTTCTAACTATCTCTGCAAAGGAGAATGGTTCACGATAAATATTATCAATGTGACGAACTAATTTTTTGAATTGTTTTAAAAAAGGAAGCAATTAATTAAAACTCTTTCACTTTTTATCACTATTAGGAAATCATAAAAATGATTTGAATTAAACCATCTTTATAAGGATGGATACTCTTCACATTCAACGCTTTACAAAATGCCAATCTTTGCACTCGCGGTCTTGATGCGATCTAGGATCGATTCTGTTACTATTACTTGCAGTTAAAAGAATATTATTATTATTGTTATCATTATTATTATTGATCATAATAGCTGCGATACTTTAGTAAGATATATGTATATATTAGGTGTAGTAAAAAGAAATCCATTATTTTTCCATTCAATTTCATGCAAAAATAATGGATTTCTTTTTACTATACCTAATATATATATATGTATTTAGCAAGGAACGAGCAGGTCTCTTTAGAGAACCGTTCCTAAAGAAAAAATTCCCTTAAAATATTAATTATGAGTGGAACTTAATTAAATTTTTAATGATTCAAACTTTTAAATGGTTAAAAAAATAAAATTAATAAAATTTTTAATGACTAAGGCTTTTTGTTATTAATTTATGACATTGTTTTATGCTAATTAATATAAAAATAAATTTCAACACATAATTACAGTGTAAATAAAATAAGATTGAATTTTTCTCCATTTAAAACTTATTTTTTTCTACCTACACTATTGAATATCACTTGTATAATGAATACTATACGTTGTTATTGAGTTTTCAATTTTGTGCTTGTTAAAATAGTTGAATATTTTTTTTTTTTTTAGTCTTTCATAAACAATAAGATAACAATAGATTTATCAACACTCTTTTAAAGATTTAAACTGCACTATTAGTTAGTGAAACGTTGGCAGGACCCGGTCCTAGGACATCGATGTTTTGCTCTAATCCGCGACATGTTGTCGGATCGATCTTTCGCGGGCAAGGTCGCGACGAGACCGTTGTCGTCCCCGTTGTCGGCGTCGTCGTCGTCGGTGGCGGTGATTTCAAGAGACGGCGAGTAGTAACGCCTTGACAGATCGTACATGTTCGGACGACGCCGGTAGACTGAGCGTCGCGACGTTCACCACGGCGCCGTGTTTCTCCCCCTCGAATTCTCGTTCTCTCTCTCTTTCTCTCTCTCTCTCTCTCTCTCTCTCTCTCTCTCTCTTTACCTCTCTCTTTCTTTCTCGCATAATACGCCCTACGTTGTGTATTCCAATGTGGGAAAAGGGATACAAATGTGGAATATCGATAACTTTACCTTCGATTCATATTTATTCAGATAAGGTAAAGAAAAAATGAAATGTATATGCGAAATAAAACATGAGATATGTGAGAAATTTGATACAACGATTTGAAGCACAAAATGTAACAAAATTTCAATTTTTAAGGTAGAAACGTTAGTTTGACCTTTGATTCTAGTATCCGTAGTTATGTAAGTATGTAAGTAATTTAACATAAAAACGAAAAAGTATGGCGTAATATAATATAAACTGAGTTTAATAATAATATTTCATTTGTGTAATTAACTTTATGCATTAAATACGCTCTTTATTATGTATACACATTATGCATATAAGTACACTGATATTTTAAAATAGTTTTCTGACTACTTTTTTTAAAGCATTAATTTCTTCTTTTTTTTTTTCGAAAAAATAGAAAAATTGTTTACGGAGCAACTCTATTCAAAGATATGTACATAAAAAATTATAATATTTAATTTTTTAAAATTATTATTTAAATTTATAAAATTCATTAAGATCTATTTAAGTTATTATTAAATTTTATCAAATAGAAAAAAAGTGCGTCATGTAGGGAAAATGACGTAAATAAAACGAATGGATGCATTGTTTCACATTTGTTAACGGACTGTTTCACATTTCTCCGGACAATTCTATTGTTTGGATGATATAAGGTCGCATATCCGGGTTCTCGAGCTCTCAGTTATGTATAGAAATGCATTGTCTTGTACCGTACAAATATTTGTACATATACGACATGAGAATATGAGAAGGGTGTGCTCATGCTAATTATAATATGGAAAGCGGGCGGTCTGGTAAGAAATTTATAGCTCGTGAATCTTATTTTTACCACGAATGGTAGCAGTCAGTCACTTTGCACATATAAATGCAATTTGAAATAATAATAATGGACTATAATAAAGTTCTTTATAAAAGAAGAGAGAAAGTATTATATGAAAAACTTATCGTAAGAAGTTAAAAATTTTCAGTAAATTACTTGTATAGAATGAATGCGCAGAAGCATGACGATTGAGGAAACCTTGATCTCGAGAAAAGAAATGACGTTTTATTACTGCAACCTTAGCGGCGTATTATACTAATTTATCTCAATAACTGCACACGCTCGCTAACAATTCCGACTCAATCGATGTCATATTTCGCAACTCTCATATCACCGCTCATGTACCGTGAAGAAGTTGGGAAAATTTACATCACATACATCTATTTGTGAATCCAGAAATACACAAGGATATAAAGAAATATATAAAATATTCACTAATAAAACGTTTCTTTCCATCAATATATGTATATATAACCTTACTGAATCGATTGCGTGAAAAAGAAATTGTAAGGCTGTGGCAATATAAAATGGAAAGATTCTTATATATTATGCTCACATACAAATAACATAAATGTTACAAGTGATAATTAACAATTATTAACGTATTTATATTTTATATAATAATATACATATAGAATTAATAAAAAGTGTAAAAATTAATTGATAACCATATTACACAATAAAAAGAATTGTGTATTTGTGTTGAAACGACGCATTCACGTTCTTATTAATATATCTTATTAATTTGTGTTGAATTTTTTAACATATTCGAATGTTAATTTAACATAATGTGATTATACTATTTAAAGATTTTGTGAATTAATATATTCGATATTTCTTGTGTCAAAATGCACAATTTATAGATAAATGAATAAATAAAAATAAAATGTTTTAAAACGTAAATTATAAGATAATTGAATAAAAGTTAATTTAACATATCACAAATGTTAATTTTATTGAAAAAAATGTGCTTCCACGGTTTGTTTACAAACTGCGTCGATTTCTTTTCTTTTGTATTTATTTTCTTATATGTATTTATTCTCTTATTTGTGTAACCTTCTAACACACAGTTAAATTAACTCAAAAATTTGTATGAACCATTTGAGACATGCGATTTATGTTAAATTTGATACATTTTTTCCAACAATGTATATAATTATATCATAAGATAAAAAAATTGTAAGACAAAGAAAAAGATAAATGAAAAAGAGAAAAAGAGAGGCAAAATCCTTCTTTATGTATAGTATTCGAGTTCGTATCGTGAGATCGATCGATTCGTGGGGCACGTAATAACGACGAGCGGCCTTCGCGCGAAAGCACCGAGGCCGCGCACGTGTTTCCCTTCGCATTCGCGCGCGATTTTGCTGAACTACATGCTCTCGTTTTCTCGAAATCGCTTCTTCGAGGGTATCGCTTCCTCCTCGAGGGCGCGCGCTACTCGAAAGGCGGTGATCACGCGAAAAGCAGGAGCGACCGCACGCAACGACGAGTGAGCCAGTTTCGTGTGCCTCTTCAAGGTCCCCTCGCCTCAAGATTCGTTCGAATTTAATAAGGAGTTTAACATACAAATTTAATTTTAATAAATTGATAAAATTTGAAATTATAATTATAATTTATTTAAATAAGCTGTAAATAAATTTTGAAAAAGTCATTTATATTAGAGAAAAACGGTGAGACTTTACTTTGATCGCGGCGAGAACGAAGATTACATCGACAGTGTCACTTCGTTTTAACTTTTTGCCCTCTACAAAGATCTTACATCTGCGTAGTTTAAGTAAGAAGTTCCAATCTAATTCCGAAGACCGTAGAGGGCGAGAAGTTTTCTCGAACTTCTCAAACTACGCACGTCGAGTGACTGCAAAAGACTTTTACGGGAAATTATATGTTATAAGCGTTATTCGTGACAAGTATTTGTGATCGTATATTATGTATATGAAAATCCCTCAAATCTCTCTTTTTGAGTTTGGGATCTTAAAGGTTAGATATATTTAGAGAACAAACTATTTCTTAATATTTCTCATTGAAATTTGAAACGATCTTTTTACTTCGCAAAGTTTAATTGAACGTTATCGGGTTTTTCTTATCTTCTGGATTTTCAACATTCAATGTCTAAGGATATACAGATAAAAAACTAAATTTAAATTTTTAAAAATTAAAATAAAATTTCAAAAGAAATGAAAATAAAAACAAAAATTAAAACTGAGTAATAAATAAAAATGATAATTAACAATACGTATAATAATTAATACTGAAAATATAAATAATTTAAAAATAATGGACATACATATTAATGCAGGAAAGAAGAGTTATGTATTTATACGGTTTAATTTTTAAGATATTTAAGAACCTAGTGATAAATAGATTAAATTATTTTAAAAAGTAATCTCTTGAATGATTTCTTTGAAGATATGTGAGTTGCAAGCTGACTTGGACACATGGCGTCGTAATTTACATTCGTTATCTGTTCTCCGATTGTGTGTGTGAGACTGTCCAGTTAGAATACTGTCGTTTTTCCAATACTGTCCATTTTTCACAGTAGGGTCCTAAACTGGTGGTGACACGTGCCATGTCCGTATTACATATCACGGAAATTGATTTTACCTTTTATCCGATGAATCTTTTTATCTGTCTTAGGATAAAATTTTTTGTCTGATTTTCTTTTTGAAAATTTAAATTCCATTTAGATATTTGTAGGTATTGCTTGATTTGTCCTATATATCATTCTATATTATCTAAAATCATAGAATCGAATAATAAAAGTGAAGAAAATAAAAATAAAATATCAAATTTACTTCCAGTAATTTCTTATCAAGCTTACAAAATTTGTAGTTTTTTTACTAACAATGATTTGTCGTGAAACGTCATGATTTTTCATGAACATAAAATATGTGTTATCAACAGTATAAATATACGACAATGCAAGTTACAATGTTTAAAACGTTTACTTGTCACGATTTCGAAATAGATAATATAAAACCAGACAATAATTAAAACTAGTATTAACTCATTTGCGAACTAATTACCGCCTACATTCTAATTTACTTTCTACTCATGATCGAGTTTTAATGGAGCGTTAATATAATCTCATTCTTCGAAGCTAATCCTTATAACAAAGTAGTAACTGAAACCATAATTGTAACAGTACCTGATATTAATTGTTTTTACGATTTATTTAGTTTCTGTATAAAATGTTTGCATTTTCTCGAGAGAAAAATATTTATATTTTGATATCTTAAAATATTTATATTTGATATCTTTTTTCTTCTTTTAATGGTCCTTTAATTAATATGCGAAGTAATCATTCATTTATAATATTATAATATTATAACTAATAATTAAAGAAGAAAAAAACAGTAATCTTTCCAAAAATGTAACCAATTATATTAATAGAATAAGTAAATACAAATACATTACAGTAATTACAGTAATTACAAATACAGTAATTACAAATACATCAAGTTATAAATATGCATTGTAAACTTTCTCATATTTATTATTCAAATAGTATGCGTAAAATCATTCTTCCCTTTTTATGTCCTCTTTTTTGTTTTGATAGATTATGATAACTGTCTAAAATTATATAACGATTAACATAATATTATGATATGTATTATTATATATAATTAATTATTTATAAATTCTATGAATTTTATAATTTTTTTATATGTAGATGATAGATTTTATTTTATTAAATATGTTGTAACTCTTAATTTTATTAGTTTGATGCAAATAAAATATTCTTTATTACTATTAAGAGCCTACTATTAACTTCATTAAAAAATGAACAAAATGTAAATTTAAAAAAGAATTTTAAAACTTGAAAACTTTACTTTCAAAAACTTACTATATTTTTTGAATTTATGTGAGTTTGGTAATTTTTTACATATGGAAAACTACTAACTAAACAAAATTTTCTTCTCACTTTGTTGGTCTGTCACGTGTTCTCCAAAAAATTGAAAAAATTTTTGATTATCATGAAAATTTAAAGTTTTTCCTATATAATCGTTTTTTTAATAACGTTCCTACGATGTTTGGTTTCTGAATTACTCGTTGATAAAATAAAAAGGAGCAATCTGATTTTTATTAAAGTCCGTTAAAAATTAACATAAAGCAATAAAAAATATAGATTTTCAAAGCTGACGCTTTGCTTTATTAAATGATATAATCGCTAATTTTTTAAAAATAATTATAGAATGTATTGAAAAAGGAACTACATTACTTTATAATATTTTATAAATATAACTATTTTATAATTTCATTTGCAGCAATCTAATACGAATCGGAACTTGATGAGCAATTAATAATCCGTATTATTTCGTAATTTATATATTGATATAAATTATCAAAAGTTATAAATTTATAAATAATAAAATATATTTTTTACAACTGCCTGTTATAAATTTTTATCTAAGCCTATAATAATCAGCTAGTCACAGGATAAAGCAGTGGAAGTTACATTAGTAATAATGCGAAGTTAGAATATAACAATAAAAATTCCAAAACTGATATTTATCGCGGTGATAATCATCATAGATCTAAAACTGCGCTGTTCAAGCCAACTAACTAGTCCCTTAGCTAAAACGGAACCTTGGGTTGAAACTGCAGCGGAAGCTGCAATCGAAGTTGCAGCCGAAGCTGCAGCTAAAGCTCCAACCAGAGAAGCTGTAGCCATTCCAGTAGGAGAAGCTGTAGCCAGAGAAACTGTAGTTAAACCCATATATAACTGAAGCTTTATCAGAAGCTAAAACCGAACCTATTTCCTTTTGTAAATTCGATATCAATTTATATGATTTTATGTCAATTTATTGGAGCAAATTTGTAGTGCTATTTTATTTGTATCATGTTTACACATTTCGTTTTAATTTGGCAATTAAACTATTTGGTAGAGCAAAGCTTCAGCCTTCAAAATCTGTTTTTTAATTGCGGTAATAAATTTTAATGGAGTTATGAGCAATCAATTATTCCTTTTATTTAGGGAATGGAAAGTTATTTTTTAAAAGAGTAACAAGTTATAGTTACTCGTTACTGAATAAAAAAAGTAATTTGTTACAGTTTCCATTACTTAAGAATGTAACTTTTTATTACTTTTCCGTTTTATTTTATTTTTTTAAAATCGACGACCACTAATTATAAACGGATTTAGGGGCTTTTTAGTCTAAAGAGCGGCTTATATCCAATCAAATCGTGTCTAATCGTATGCAAAGTAACGGTAAAAGCAATTACAATGTGTTACCAAAAAAAATTATAGTTATCAAAAAAAAAATAACACAGTTACTAGTAAAGTTATCAAAAAATTAACTTGTAATTGTAATTTCATTATAAGAAAACAAATTATTTCTATATCCTGCTTTTATTCAATTCGCGATAACTCAGTAACAAAAAATCTTATAAGGATTGTAAAAAATTATTTTATAAGAAAAACTAGGATTCTAAAACGAAGCTCTAACTCTGAAGTCATCAGAGGTCGCTGTTTTTCCAACGCATTGACATATCTTTATATCATACCAATATCTCACCCTATGATGTACGCAGTCGCACGTTCGTGTCAATTTTTGTAGAACAAATTCGTCGCGATAAAACGTCTAAATCTAATTCTAAGAACTCGATGTTATTTCATACAAATAACTACGTGTTTGTGAATTACTATTTCGTAAGTATAGATTGGAAAATTTTCGTATCAAGCAAATATTGTTATGACTTAAGATAGCCATATTACATTAAAAAATGGAAAAAAATATATCAATTTCGAAATTTGTAGTCGTTCTTGGCATAAACCCTACAAACACGTATTAATGTGTATACTTTAATCCTGGAAAAGAATTTTCGAATCTGAAAGGGAAAAAAAAGTATTTGTTATACAAAAATTATACGATTTAATCGACATAAAATAGAAGGTTTTAGGATCTCCTTAGCTTTCATGCTGGAAAATAAAAAAAATTCGCAAGTTTTTTGTATGTGTAACAAGCCCACAAAATAAAAAAAAATTTCACATTCTGTCCAATAGTTTTCTGTATGTAAAAATGAAACTTACAGAAACTTACAAAACATAATGACCTTTTGAAAATAGAAATTTTAAACTTTAAAACTTTTTTTTACATTGAAATTTTCTTTAGTTTTAATGAAATTACAGTTATATAAATTTTGAAATTTGCAATGCTACGAACTTTACGAATTTTTGTTCCAACTTTATAAAATGCATTATTCCAAATTAAAAAACCTATTATTTCTTTTTAGAAGGTTATTTCTTTATCATTATATATCATATAAACAAATTGCCAAAAGATTATTAAGAAGATAGATAAAAAAGTATAAATTGTATTTCCATGCGCTTATAATAATTAATAATCTATATCTGCGAATAATTAAATGTAATGATTGTAAATATAATAATATTATCAACATTTTATTCTTTTTACTCAAACAATATGTATATGAATATTCTCATTCTTATAATGATAAATTACACAGAAAAAAAATTTGTTTGAACTCGAGAATTTTATTTACATTTGTTTCATTGAAACAAATTTAATTTTAAATAAAATATATTTTGTTTAATAAAAAAAATTTAGCTTTAAGCTGCAAACAATCACATTCTGAATTTAAACATTTATTTGGATTATTCTAATGCATAAATTTGTTTTAAAAAAATGTAAAGAAATCTTTTCTTTATATATATATGAAATGAAATAGTATAAGTCGTTAATTTTAAATGAATGTCAGGGCCGGTGTGTTTGTGTCGGAAATTTACAGACGCCATCCAAATGACACAGCAATTCGAAATTGCATAATGAAACTTCGACAAAATCGAATTTGTAGGACGTACGCGAGATTAATTGGAATTATTGATTGTGAGTTCGTAGTTTTAGGTGTTGTTGCTGTAGAGCCCACAGTATGTGTCCATACATAATTAGTACTGTTTATGATATTTCGCGAGCAACTATTTGACGAATATTAAGAAGATTTAATTTCCAACTTTATTCACGTTAATTTATTACAGGCATTAATATCAAATGGAAAAATGGATTTGGGAAACAGACTATTTTTATAACAGAATCAATGCGGAGAGAGATGGCAATTTTTTCTTGTATTTGTTTTTAATAAAACCTTTATTAATATAGTTCATATGAATTGACGTAATTATATCATTAGAAGTAATGGCCATAATAGTTGAAGCTAGATCCCTAATGCTTAAATAATTCGATCTAAATTGTACTGTATATAATTTTTCAGTATATTAACATCTTTCTAATAGGATTAAGCCTGATTGAACATCAAATTATTAAAAATAATTTGTTAATTTAATTCGTGATATTACTATAGTATTTTAGTTGCGTTTATAAGTTCGAAAAAACCAATTCGGCGCATAGTTTAAATGATTATAAATATATATATATATATATGCATGTACATATATAATAGGTATATATAGTAATTAAAAGTATAGATTGAATTATTTAAGCATTAGGGATTTAGATTTTGACCGTTATGGCCATTATTTCTATTTCTTATTGTAGAGTTTTTAAATCCGATCCAGTAAGATTCTTATTGTTTATATTATTGGATAACAAAAACTCTCATTGCTGCAATACTGTATCACATCACACCGTATCAGGCCATGGTCGATGAATGTTTAGTGCAGTGTTACGGGTACATGATTGGTTCTTATTTTTTCAATAGTATCCTTACAGACATGATTTACAATGAGTTTCTGAAAGAAAAATTGCCGGAACTTTCAAAGAGAACGTCGATCTTATAACGATAAGAACTGTTGTTTCAGCAGGATGGAGGTGCTTGCAGATTATGCAGAGTTTGCAGAGTTCGGAATATTCTGAACCAAATGTTTCTAAAAGATTGAATTGTGTGTGAAAGAAGATTCCTTATTATTTGATCAACTAGATTCCCAAATTTAATGCTATTAGATTTTTTTTCTCTGAGACCTTAGGGATATTATATATGATGAAGAATCGAATAATTTCGATGAAAATATGAATTCGAGCGACTGTTAAAATATTTCAATAATATTATCGAATACATCGTAATTTAGAAATTATATATTATTTCTTTCTGCATTTGTAGCTAAGGATATTCTACGGCAGTTTGAACATACTTAAAGGTAATAATGTTGTAAGTTCACAATTTGGTTATTTGATCTTCGATAACCTTGAATCATACGCATTGAATCCGTAATAAACAGGACTATAAATGTAAGTATATCAAAAACTATATAACCATTTAAAAAATGAAGTTGACTCTCATTTGACGTTTTCATTCAGGATCTTTTAATCAGAATTTCGTTTCTCTCGATACCACGGAGCCTCATAATTATATATATTACTGTAAAAACAAAATTTCGATAAATGTCTTCTATAATTTCGGAGAAATGCAAATATGTTGATTAAAATGGGTCATTCTACATGGAGAGAATATGTATAATGTGTGTTCCCTCCATATTATATTATACATATAAATTTTATATATATTTTATATATAATTTTATATATATTTTATACATATTTTATATATATAAATATATATATATATATATATATCCTGATGTAAAAGTATAAAGCCGATTTAAGAATGTCAAACAAATTTAAAACGAGATGAAAACTATAGCTGTGGAAGATTACTATTTCTCTCTTAAACTTCGTTTATTTTGAACTACAAGAGTAATTATCAGTGCAGGAATCTTATTTTAATAGCTTACAAACGTTAGACTATCAAACGTTATATTATGCATCATTGCATAATTTATTTGTATATTTATTTTTTTATAAGTGTATAGATAATATTAAAAGTTAAGTAGCATATAGGTAGTGCTTATTTCTATATAACATATGGATCTATAACATATAAATCCAATCTTAAAACAAACACGTAAGAGATTCAATTTAAAATCGACGTTTTATGCACAACTGATAATCTGCATTATTTCAAGGATAACTCATGTATCAATATATTGAAATATTGAAAGTCATATAACTTTATAAATAATAAAAATATAATATATAATCTAATTTTTAACTATGCAATTTCTTATCTAAGCTATACATTTCTTGGAGATAATCAACTCATTGCAAAGTATAAAACAGTGAAAGTGTAATGTAAAGTTAAAATACAACAACAAAAGTTCCGAAATTTTTGTTTATCGCGATGATTGTCATAAGCGATAATTGTCTTAGGATCACTCACTGATGGATCATGGATTGACGTTGAAATCGAAGATGCAGCTTTTTAAGATATTTCGATCCCAGAAAATCGAAAAATTTTTTCTTCGAATGCTCTTCTCGGAAGGCAATGGTAAACCACCGAGAGTATCCTTGCTATTTCTCTAATAAAATTTCATCGTTCAACGAATCAACGATTAATCTGTAGGTCTCATATGACTGTGTACAACCAGCGTACGCATCGCAGGTAGAGAGAAATCATCACGCTCAGCCACGAGCAAAATAGGACTGAGTAGTAAGTTCATTTCTATCATAAATTTATTGCTCTTGGATTGAATTATTTAATGGAAAATTTATTATTAAATCATGCTTATAGTCGTTGTAAAAAAAAGATTAGATAGAATTTGGATTCAAGTTTCATTAAGATGAGCCTTCAAACCTTGTTTATTATTTAATAAATAAATATTTGGCAATAAATTCTTCATGTAGTGATAAAGTAAGGTTGTACTAAGAGAAAAATACGAGATATGTTGAATTAATACTTAATTACAGGAGTTAGATTTGATGATCATAAAACCACAAGGCAATCGTAATATGAGATATCTAGAGTATTTCTAGAGTATTTCTAATATGAAATAACCTATGCTCCTATCATAATAAAAATTGTTATTGCTAAAGTATAAATATTATTATATAATAATAAAAAAGATAAATGAAATAAACGTCTGTTTCTGCGATGCTTGATTTCAACTACTTGAAGACGAGTCCTGAGTACAATGCATAGCATATTCATTTTGCGCGCACGCTGTGTTCGTTTTGTATTTTAGAAACATTAAAGTTTTTTAACTGCAGTACTTTGTGTTTTATTATCGATTTTTTTGAGCATCTCATATTAGAAGCAACAATTAGAAGCACAATTTTTTGACTTTGCGATTTGCTCACTTTTTACAATACATTTCTTCAATTTAAAAAAAAAATAGAATTTGAATTAAATTTTACATAACATTATCTTAAAGCTTATTAAATTCCTTTCAAAATGGCCTATTATTTTTTTTATCCTGTCCATAGACTTCTAGCATTTATGCAAAATGAACTCGTATCTCACAATATAGGCCTTTCTTCAGATATAATGGTTCAATCATGAGATCTATGTAGATCATAAAAGAATTTTATGTCTACTAAAAAAATAGTTCGCAATTATAAACAAAATTACAAAACTATATAATTTTGTATAATTTTTAATATTGTTTATTAAATATTCAAAATAAACATTTATAATTCATACATTTATAATAGATAATGAAAATACAAAGACGTTGAGATATTTATTAATATTTATAATCATTTAAATATACAGCATATTTTGATAATTTGATAAACAATGCGTTTTTATTTTATATCTTTTCCACGCACATTTACTTCAAATTATGTATGAGATATTGTTTATTACAATTTCATTGATTGTGATTTTTATCGCCATACATAATTTGTATAGAAATTATGATCATATCAATTATTTTATAAAATTTTTACACACAAAATGAAAAACTATAAGTTTATGTATTGTATAGATATTTCAATCATGCGTTCGAGTAATCAAATTATCAATTTGTAGAAGCTGCTTTATTTATTTTTCTTCTTAGATATAATTAACACAAAGTATAAGTAAATAAATATATGCATTTGTGCGCACGTAAATGCACATATGTATGTATGAAATGACTATGCATCATTCGGTACGTACGCTGATAATGAAATGAGAAAAGCGATAAAATTTGCTCGTATGTATTAGATATTTTATTATTTAAAAATTACTTTTTAAAAACAAAAGAGCATGCATCAAAGTAATATGCTAGATAAAAATGCTAGGTAATAATATCGTAAAATCATTTGTTTTTAAACTTTACGTTTTTTTCTACAAAATTAAATTTAAACATATATAATTTTAAACAAAAAGTATTAATGTTAGAAATTTATTACAATATTATTGACTGTATATATTTTTCTAAACAAAAGTAATTATTACAAAGTTGTGCTAATTAAAATAAAATTTATACGATATCATTTTTTTACTTTATCATATCTTGACGTTAAAAATATTATGGTAATGCATTTAATAAGGCCTAATATTCAATGCGGTTTACTTGCTATTTGTGAGTTACATGGATAGTTAAATTTTCATTACACACATGTAAATATTAAAAATATCTCATTTTCAATTAATATTTAGAAATGTTTTCTATTTTGAATCTGACTACTAGTTTCCAATGTTGGATTCAATCAAATTCGCAACGTTTTTGTGCAAATGATTTTGTACGTAAACAGAATCTTCTTGAATTATACTTAATTGGATATAAGGTAACTATATCATGGATATAATTGTATGTTTTATCTAAGGATTGCGATTTTTGCTGAATCGAAAAGTAGTTAGATTCAAAATAGAAAACATTCTGAACATTAATTGGAAATATGAGACATATTCAATATTTACATCAGTGCAGTGAAGAGTTAACTATATAGCTACAAATAGCAAATAGGTCATATCGAGTATTAGACCTTATTAAATATAATTATTTTAATATTTTTAATATCAAAGTATGGTAAAGTAAAAGATTTATATATAAATAATATTTTATATTATTATGTTTATGTGCTTATTGCACATAAACATAATAATTAATTAATATTTATTAATAATAAATAATAAGTAATTGTATATCGTATTTCGTACATACGTAAATGGTTTGATAAATCTGGAAAATCTTTATGATATGGTATTACATTCCACTTGATAATGTAATATCTAAAAAGTATCAGTATCCTTTAAACTCTTCCAGGCTAAATTTCAGAATTGATGCGTTATTCACATTCGATAGTCATTTAAAACGAGCGAAAAATTTAGCAGTTGCCGCAAAAAAATAAAAAAAAAAAAAAAAACGAATTTCGTGCAAAATTACAGAATTGAACTTTGACGATTTTTTCCATTTTAAATTCAAAGAATAGAGTAGATGAGGAATCAGTTCGAAGTCCAATTCTATAAATGCATTTGTATGGAATTCATTTTTTTTTTTCCATTTTTGTACGCGGCAACTGCTGAAATTTCTTGCTCGCTTTAAACGACTACTGAATGTGAATAATGCGTCCATTCTGATTAAAATTTGGTCTAGAAGGCTGTGAAGAGTAGTATTTTCCAGGTATCATGTTATCTAATGGATTGAGGCACTCATCTCATAAAGATTTATCAGACTTATCAAACGATTTAAAAGTGTACACACAGTCATATTACATATAAACACATTGAACATACGCGATTATATTGCATACATATAATAAAACCATAATAACATTTTGCGTATTTTTATATTTTATTAATTATACTTATATTTATCGATTATATTATATTTTACATTTATATAATTTATAATATTATACATCAAAAAGTTAAGGAATTCTATTTTGACCTCCAAAATTAAACGATTTTCAAGATAATATAATTTCGTCAAAAATAGTCATATTGAGGTGAAAAATTTTAAAGCTTGAAGTCTCTACTTTTTGGATCGATATTTTAGATCACAATTTAACTGATTTTTTACGGAGCTATACGAAAGCTTTAAAATCTTTTTTGGATTATCTCATTATGATTATTTTTGATAAAGTTACGCTTTCTTGAAAATTGCTTATTTTTGGAAGTCAGAATATATATTCTCTTATTTTTTTTATAGTGCATTTTACATTTTATTATTATATTATTTATTATTATATTATATATTCTATATTTAGTATATTTTATTAATGTAATCGATAAAGATGTGTATTAACATGTTATATATGGTTTTATTTTATTTTTTATGTGCAACGTGTTTGACAGTATAATGTAATCGTGTGTAATATATCGTGTACGAAATGCGCAATAAGTACATAAACGCCCTTGACAATTATTTTATAGATGCATTATTGAGCATAAATGAATATATAGTCGAAATATTCTCAATGCACCATATAGAAAAAGATCGTTACGTTTCACATTTACGTTTAACATTTATACATGTAATTAGAAAAGTAAAAGAATAAAGACTTTCATACTTTTTATATGCTAGCCATAAGCACAAATTATATCTTTTTAAATACATAGAGCAGGGTTTCTCAAATTAGTATAGATTGCGTACCGATTGCTGCCCACCGAAAGTTGGCGAAAAACGGAGAAAGTTTGCGTTTTTAAATTTTTAATTTATTGAACATAATTTTATATAAATCTAGTTCCTAAATATATAATAAAATCTATGTAAAGAACGCGCTTGTACTATTTCTTTTATTATACTATTTCTGATGTTGACTATAGTTTTGATAATCAGCATTGATGTGAATTACTAGACGCTAAGAGTTTGATAATCGTAATCTATTTTAATATTTGATTTTGATTCTTATTCCATTGTTGAAAATCCAATTTCACATATGTACAAAATAGTAGCGCGTGTATAAGTTTGTACAGTTATATGAAATAACGAAATGTAATTTAACATTCTGAACATTTTCGATCCACTAAAAATCAACTTGTGACATTTTGGGAATTACTGATATAGAGCCTTGAATTTACATGGCCAAATTTCGGAAACGTATAGGGGATCAATAAAGAAAAATGTCCTTGAGAGATATGCTCGTTTTTGCTTCATTTTGGAAAAAATCATAAAAAAATAAAACATGATTTTTATTTTCGTACTCATTTGTCACTTATTCATTCGTATTTATTTATTCACGTAGTTATTCACTTATATGCAGCTATTGTTCAAAATGTTGGCCTTTTGCAGCAATGCACGCATTGAATCTTGTCAAATAGCTCGTGTTGCAGCCATAGACTGATCAACGTAATGACTCTTCGATCCGGCACTTTTCTGTTTAGAAATCGGCGAGAATATTCTCGCACTGTCTCTGAAGTATTATTGCTGAACTTTTCGTACACGAAAACAATAATATTCTACTTTGAAAACAATAATATTCCAAAAATTACGTTTTGTCTTTTTTTTTGTGTTGTTCTTTAAAACGAAGTAAAAACGGGTACATATCAAATTTTTTTTTTTAGTGTATTGATTTTCTTCACACTTCTGAAGTATGACCGTTTAAATCCAGAACAGTCTATATTTTAAAAAATTAATTAAGATTGCCTGAAAAATAGATATATTAATAAATGTGAAATAGATATATTAATAAATGTGAAATAGATATATTAAAATGTAAAAATTATTATATTATATTATGATTAATTTATATATAGAACCTATTACGAGATACAGAGGACCCTATTATGAGATATAGAGTTCATTTTGGAATAAATGAACATAAATGCTAGAAGTCTATAGAATTAAAAAAAATTATAGGTTATTTTGAAGAGAATTTACATTTCATGTAGTGATAGAGTACGACTCTAGTTACTCTATCACTACATGAAAAATTTATTGCCAAATATTTATTTATTAAATAATAAACAAGATTTAAATGCTCATCTCAATGAAACTTGAAGACGTCTAAATTTTAAAATCTTTTTTTACATTGATTATAGGCATGATCTAATAATGAATTTTCTATTAAATAGTTTTCAATTCAAGAATAAATTCATGGTGGAATTAATAGATAGCGTTTATTAGTTTAGCAGAAACGCCGCTATCTCATATTATTAGGCGCCTATCTTATAAGGCTTTCTCTAAATAAATATATTTAGCAATAAATTCTTTATGTAGAGTAAAATTAATAGAAAAATACGGGATATGCTGAGTTACAGAAGTTAGATTTGATCATAAAACCGTAAGGCATGAAAATCGTAATATGAGATACTTAAAGTATTTCTAATGTGAAAGAGGGGAGACTGGGGGCTAGTAGACACATTTTTCGAATTTTTATAGACGAAATTAAGAGACTTATCAAAAAAATAAATTCTACACTAGTTATTACATACATTTAACTATCTAATAATATTTTAATAATAAGGGAAAACTGATAATATGAAAAAAATGCATTTTTCTAATTCATTTCACCTGATTCAACTAGCCCCAGGATCGGAATAAGATGACTAAAATGGTATGGAGTAATTTGAATTAAAAACATTATTAAAAGAAGATTAATGTTTTATGATACATCTTTGACTACATATTAACAAAACTTTTATAGAAATGTATTTTAAACACAAACATATTTATTTTAAAATAAAAAATGTATTATTTTATATCTTGTTATTGGATAAATAATAATTTTTATCTAATCCGAATCGTTATTCAAATTTTAATTATAACAAATATAATACAATAAGTTATCCTTTATGCATTTAAAATGTGTCCACATATTCACAAAATTATCCTTTTAATTATTCTTAATATTTTCACATTATTATTACTACTTCTATTATACTTAAAAGTAATTTTACAAAGGAAAGAAGAATGTATAAACATAATAGGATATATTTTATATATAATTATGTATATGTTTATAGATACATGTATATATAAATATATATAAACATAATATGATAAATTACATATGTTATAAACATTTATATATACATTTATATATACATATACAATATTTATTAGACTGCCAAGAAAAAAAAATTTTTAATCGACCACTTAGCTCAAAAACTTCCATTTCGTGTCAAAAGAACCCCTAAATTTTTATTTAAAAATATTAAGATTTAGAGATCACTAGTAAACGATTTTTAAATCAAAGTTTCAATTTTTCTTACATGTTTGATTTGATGCCAAAATGGCTTAAACCAGATTTTAAGAGTGATACTGTACGTTTTTTTATCGCTAAACATGATATAATAATTCATTCAATTCTACGATATATGTTTTAAGAAATACAGCCCGATTAATGTGAAAAAAATGATCAAATTTCAAGTTAAAGATCGATTTTAGGAAGGTTCCAAGTATTCAAATGGGTCGTTACTCTTCTCAAATTGTCTATTCGCCCAGAACAAGATCTAGTTTAGAATTTTCCTGGGACCTTGTAAGGGACCTTTAAAAGTTGCATTTAACTGAATTATAAAACGTTTTTAAGGAAATAGAAACATTTTTTTATAAGTCTAAAGTATATCACTTTGTGATCTTGACATCCTCAAATCAAGTGCCATAATTTGACTATAAAAATTCTTTATTAGAAAATGAAATGAGTACTTAACACAAAAAAATATGATTTAATTAATTAAAATAAGCTACATATTATAATTTATTTCAATTAATTAAATCATATTTTTTTGTATTATGTGCTCATTTCCAATTGAAATTTTCCCAAGACCTCTTACAGGGTCTTTAAAAGTTGCATTTAATTGGATTATAAAACGTTTTTAAGGACAGACAACATTTTTTACAATTCTAAAGTATATCGCTTTGTGATATTCTCAAATCAAATGTCACAATTTGACAATAAAAAATCGATATTAATTGTTAAAATTGACAGATATTCAGATTAAGAAATCTGTAATATCGATAGCATAAGAGGTTACACAAATTCTGTTTTATAAATACAAATTTTTTATTTAAATGACAAATTCTCTGCTTTAAGGCTCCTGAATAGTCACTTCAGTGACATAAGCAAGAAATGACACGTTGATTTTTCTTGTATATTTTGTAAATAAAGAGAATGAAATAAAAAGAATGAAATTTGGTTGAAATGAAATGATAAGATCGCTTTAAAACATTGGTAAAAATAGATGAAAATTCTTCCTATCTCCCCTAATAGTCAGTAAAGAATTGAAAAAAACTCGTGAAATGAAAATAGGCTACGCATACGCATTGAGTAAAAATTAGTAAATGCACTTTACGTGTCTTTTACGACTACTTACTGATTGTCAAGGAAGATAAAAAGTTTTTGTCTATTTTTACAAATGTTTTAAAGATTTCATCACTTTATTTTATAAAAAATTCTTTTTATTCAATGGCATACAAATGGCATACAAGAAAAATCAACGTGTCGCTTATGACATATTTCTCACTTATGCCATGATTCAATATGACTGGAGTGATTACTCAGAAAATTAAAAATGCAAATTTTTTAAATTTAAAAACACAATTTATTTTTTATATAATTTTTGTTTTTACTATAGAAAATTTATTTTTAAAGCAGAAAATTTATGTAATTGAAATAAAAAATATTAATTTTAACCTCACTTATTATGTCCCTCTACATGTCATCGATATAATTGATTTTCTAACCTGAATGGTCAACTTTAATGATTAATACTTTGATCCACAGGACAAAGCGACATCTTTTTTTATCAGATTCATTCATTTCATGCAAAAACGCGTTGAATAAGCCTAATTTTATCAAATCATCAAAGGAGGAAGTTAAACAATTACAACAATTAACTGAAAGAAGAGATTTCGTTTAAATATAAGTGTGATTAGTTGGGACACTTGGCGATTAAAATATTATTGTGTAACTACAAAACCATAAATAAAATAATAACTTTGACATTGAAATTAAAAGATATACTAATGACTTTTGATAAAAGAGTACATTTGATTTTTCAAAAATGTTTTAATTACTATGTAGAATATCAAAAAGAATATTCACCTAATGATTTTATTTTTTACACAAAATTGGAAAAGCTCTCTTATTTCTCGTTTGAAAATCGAGCAGAAACTGATGTACTCAGCGTAGTAATCTGCATCTTCATGCTATCTGAAGCAAGCGTCCACATGTCCATACACGTCTTGATTATCGACATAGAGTCGACATTATACTACTGAAGGGAAAATACGGACATCGAGCTGTGAGCAAGATCTAAACAACAGAAATATCTTTTTATCCTCTTCTATCCTCTTTTGGCACAATCGCAGAAAAAAATAAAAGTTACTGAGCAGAAATACATCTTCTTCTGTCTCTCTCTCTCAGATCTTGCTCACATTTTCCACTCATTGCTTGAAGAGGCCATTCCCCCTTCAGTAATATAAACTCTATGATCATTGAGATATTTAAAATTTTCCTTGCCCCTATACTCAAATAGCTCTATTCTACCTTACATATAATTCTGTAATCTAATTAACTTCAAATCTATTCATATGTTATTCCAAACCTGTTTTTCATTTCAATTATATTCAATTATATTCAATTATATAAATGATGTGCTGTTATAATGAAAATTTTTAATTCTTAGAAATATTTGAGAGACTTTTATTGTATTGTACATATATATCTAGCTATTAAAGTTATAACTGCTTGATAAAAATTTTATTTCAAAAGAGTTAATGTCACTTGCATATTCTTTAATCGTGTATTCAAAAAAACTATCAACGTATAAAAACTACATTATTATCTACTTCCCTGTTTAGTCACACGAATTTTGATAAAAATTTTGATAAATATTTAGATGTATGTATAAGCGGACATATTTTCACACACACATTCATCGGAATTGTATTTATTATTAAAAAATATTTTATATTCATCCTTGGATGATGTGTTTGATGCATTCAAATAATGATAAACATAAATGATAATAATAATTTGTTTTAGCACGTTAGGAAATTTACCATCTTTGATGTAGAGGAAAGTCGCCGATATAAGTCTCCTAAAACGACATTATTTCTCAGAAACTAACTATTGCATTTCATTAATATTAATAAAAATATGACCTCTTAGTTAATTAAAAAAGTAAATGCATAATTCATATATTTGTGACTTATTTCTATACGAAATCAGCTAAAAACGAATTATACGAATGCGAAAATAAAATTTTTACGATTTTCTTTTGTAAATTGCATAATTTAAATAATAGTGATATTATTAATAATATTATGTCGTTTTAAATGTTTGTAGTTTTCTATATCAGTTTAATTTATATTATTTTCTTCCTTAGTTTTTCATAATATCTTTTCAGTTTTTCCATAATTTTAAATAATTTTAAATAATTTTAAATCAGAGTGCAACGTAAACTGGCACTTGTATGTAAAACAAATTATGAAACATATTAGGTGTAGGAAAAAGTTCGTGGCATTTTTTTAATGCTATCTAACGGGAAAAATGAACACGAACTTTTTCCCATCAAATATTAACTTAATCTTTGTCGCTTTATAGTGTCAAATAATTCTATCGGAACAGAAACCAATAGTACATATATGGCAAAGCTTTTGAAAAATTATTGCATTACGTATTTCCGTCTTGCAGAACAGCATAAAATAAATAAACATATAATTCAACAAAAAATGTTTTATATCGAAGTGAAAAGATTCTAAAAAATCTTATATACATTTACTTATAGCTATTTTATTCAGATATTTCGCGTAGTTCAAATGATTATAAATATGGTATATATACAATATATTATATATATTGTAATTCAGATTGAATTATTTAAATATTAAAGATATAACTTTGACTGTTACAGCCATTACTTCTATTTCTTACCGTTGAATTTATTCAGATAATTTCTGTGAAAAAAAAGGAATAGAAATATATGACATTACTGCCTATTGTGTCAGTTTTGGAAACCGTATTATTAGACGCTTATTTTTGCTTATGTTATAAAAAAATTAATTATTGCAAAATTACAAACATTATTATAAGAACTATTTATATTATCCGATAGAAGACACTTTTTAGATTGTACAATATTTATATATCTAAAATTTCATTTCTACCTTTTGTTTAAGAAATATTCTAAACAAAGTCTAAAAACAAAATATATCGATATCTTCTCCTAATATTATTGTAACTATTTTAAAATTAATATATTTAACAACATTTTAATTAAAATATTATATTTTTAAATATTATATTTTTAAATATTATATTTTTAAATATTATATTTTTATTACTTGAGTTACTTATATACATTTATATTGTTTTCAGTTTGAGATATTAGCAGAATCGGAAACAAAATGGCATTTATAAGAAAATAAAATATATAGTAAAGCTGAAGATTGGAATGTGATCGATTGTGAAATTGTATGAAAATTATATGATACCGAAAGAAAATGTATCATTAAAATAATGTTAAAATTAATGGTATAATAAATTTCAATTGCATTATATATGTAATGATATTTTTAATTTCATATCTTACCTATATTATGTAATTTCTTTTCTGCCGTAATGAGATTACGAACCCTAAATGTACCCTAAAATTGATACAATTGTGTCTTAATTGATTTTGTAATATGTTTATTATAAT
>Ga0157363_1000532_pt1 | contig 29183 bp, 23 predicted proteins | sample AttsexASBM1_FD_111477 | JGI IMG/M metagenome (GOLD analysis project Ga0157363, IMG submission 111477) | Fungus gardens microbial communities from leaf cutter ant in Ribeirão Preto, State of São Paulo, Brazil - Atta sexdens ASBM1 | ecosystem: Host-associated > Fungi > Mycelium > Unclassified ... | reverse complement strand
GCATCCAGTCGTTCTTTCACATCATTAAGCGGCAATACCTTCGCCTGGCGACTGTTAACGATTTCCGTCAGTAATTCTGTCGGGGCAATTGACTCAGGCAAGTCATGAACACTAAACGCTTTAATATCGACTTTCTTATCACGCCCTGAGATTTGCTGTAAACGCACTCCCACCACAGAGCGCTGTCCGCGGGAATTAACCACATCCAGTACCGCGTAACACACTCCGGCACGGAGTTTACCGTGCAGCCCCTTATCACGTGAACCACTGGTGGCTCCCGCTTCGGTGGTATTTCTGAAATGCAGCAATGTCAGATCAGGAATTAAGGCGGTAATAAAGGCGGCCATAGTGGTGGATTTACCGGCGCCATTTCCTCCGGACAGCGTGGTCACCATATCGTCAAGATCAAAGGTCCGGGCAAAAAAACCGTTCCAGTTAATCAATGTCAGCGATCGAAACTTTCCACGTTCAATCATTCCTCGTCATCCTCCCCGCGGTCCGCGGCATCATCACTGATCTCATTTTCTTCTTCTGTCTGGCTGGCTTTATCCTGCGATTCCAGAGAAACACCTTCTCCGTCACGAATTAAACGTAACTGAGCTTCACGTGGTTCGTCACCACTGCGGACTTCAGCACCGAAACGGAACACTGACTCCATAATCCGGAACTTACTGTTGTCATTGCCCATAAACCAGACCATACCCAGCCGGCGCAGGCGGTTGAGTGAGGCACGCACCTTTTCCTGTAATTTTGCACGGTCAAAATCAGAACCGGTAGAACGCTGATTAACAAAGCGCAACAGTTTCGACTCATCAGCCAGAGATAACAGCTCGTCGTACAGTTCCTGCTGGGTAAAGATGCCTTCGTTGGCCAGCCGTTCGGGGCTGAGGTAGAGATAACAAAGGATTTTACCGACCATCATATCCAGTTCAGACATCACAGAGCGTGAAATCAACGTGGTAGAACGCGGTCGCAGATAAAAGAATCCTTCCGGAGCACGGATCAATTCCACATGGTAACGGGAATAGAATTCTTCCAGTTCACCCTGAAAATCCATTAAAAAGGCATGATTGTCTAATTCTTCAAAACCAATATGCCGGCCTGCTCTAAGCTGACTGTCCAGCGCCGGAAAAATCGGGTTAGCCAGTGCCTGTGCCAGTTTAACCGGCATCACTTGTTCAATATTTGTCGATGACATGTGCCTGCACCTTGGCTCCGTAATCATTTATAATTTGCCACCCGGCAGGCAGTCCTGCTAAGTCAGCCTCGGAAACGCCTAACCGTACTGCCTGATCGATAACGATGCGCGCTAAATCGAAATGCCGCGCCCGCGGATACTGGGACAGATATTCTTTCATCACATCGGCCAGATTCAGTGGGATGGATTGCTGTTTGTAGACACGCAATGCTTCTTCAATCATTGCTGCCAGTTGTTCTCTGATTTCATTAAATTCTTCAAATTCCAGCTCGGCCGGTAATTCGCCCGTGACCTCTTCATTACGCAAGGTCAGCTCATCTTCACGGGTATCAAACAGGCGGTCAGCATTTGCATAGGTCAAAGCCCATGGAGACTGAAAATAATTCTGAACTGACTGGCGTAAACGCTGGGCGAAAACCCGGTTTTTGTCCATGTCTATAGCGGTACGAATGAACTTATGGACATGTCGGTCATAGCCAATCCACAGGTCTATCGCTTGTTGGCCCCAGCTGGTGATCCTGTCTAATTTACTCTGTAAATCAAACACCAGCTTATCGACAAACCCTAAATCAGGGCTGTTAAGTGTCGCATCCTGAATACGCATCAGACTGGCCTGCAATTTATCACCGGCCGCTTCCAGGGTATCCTGCAGTTCACGCAGCGTACCGGAAGTCTCGGAGAGTAATAATTCACAGCTGGAAATCGCCGCTCGCCAGTCTTTATTCAGCAACGCTGCGATATCGTCTTTAACCCCCTGCTGCTGTTCATCCATGCTACGCTGTGTCAAATCAATGCTGTCGAAAATTTCTGCTACCGAATATTTAAGGGGCGCGAACACATTTCTATGCCAGTGAAATTCGTCGCCATTTTCTTCTGCGGCATCAGCAGCTCGTTTCAGCTCATTGGCCACAATTGACAATTGCATAGACAGACGCAGCGTCGAAAACTCACGCTGACGAATATAATAATCAGTAATTCCAATCCCTAACGGGGTCAGACGGTAGATCGCATGACCATCCGCCTGTTCGCTGGTAAAACGATTGAGTAACCGCTGTTTTACCATATCATTAATGGCGTTATTCGCTCTGGCCTGGACGGTTTCACTGGTCTGTTCAAAGGCTTTGCTGACGTGACGAAAACCATCGATCAGTTCACCTTCACTCAGTTCACCATCCATCCTTTCGCCATTCAGAGTCGCGATCGCCAGCAGGAAAGCCAGACGCTCCGTCGGCAGCGATATAGAAAAGTCGCTGGTACGGGCCCAGGAAACCAACTCCGGGATCGTCTGGGAGAAATCACTCATAATTGATCCTTTTGCAGGGGTTTACGCGCGGTGACATGAATATATCGGCCCAGACTGAGAAAAGGTTCCTGACGGCAGAAGCGCCGTTCCATTTCCAGGATCCCATCAAAGCCATTAGCACTTGGGGGCATATCGCGAATAAAATCGCTGAACACCCGGATCCCTGCCCGCTGTTCAATAGTAAATCCGCAGTCAGCCAGCCAACGGTAGACTTGCTGTGGATCGCGGGGGTAATCCGGCGACAACGTCTTCTTCTTACGCTTTTTCATATCTGCCCGCAGATAACCAAAATTACCCAGTGTCAGATTCTGCATCGTCAATCCATGAAGATTATAAAACATAAGCGACAATATCCCTCCGGGGGTTAACGCGTCATATAATGCCTTTAGCGTCAGTTCAGGCTCCGCGATCCATTCCAGCACAGCATGGAACAATACCAGATCCGCGGGCTGAACCAAATGGTCAGCGATATCCTGAGCCCGCATTTGTTTAAAAACCATATTTTGGTCGGCACCCAACTGCCTGGCATGGTGTTCGGCACGCCTGAGCATTTCCCCTGAAACATCACCTAACAGGACATTATGTCCCTGTAATGCCAGCTTGCTGGAAATTTGCCCAATACCACCGCCGGCATCTACCACCGATAAAGCTCGCTGCGGAAGATTCGCTAATATAGCATCCAGTTCATCCCAGAGAATTGCCTGACGGATTTGACCTTTTGCGGTACCGTAAATATTTTGAGTAAATTTCTCCGCAAGATCATCAAAATTACGATCCTTCATGCTAAAGCTCCGGACGAGTGATAAACGAAATATGCTATTTTGTCACAGCTCTTGCAAGAATGTAGCTTTCATCCCTGAGATTGCGACCGGCTGCTGTTTTTTCAGACAAAACTGGTGATATTTATGCTGTTTATGGTTAAAAAATTGATTGGCTCACTACTCTCTCCTCTGCCGGTCATCATCCTGTTAATGGCCTGTGGGCTGTTATTACTCTGGTTCACCCGGCGGCAAAAAACCGCCAAAATAATGATTTCGGTCAGCTGGCTGATTTTATTGTTATTAAGCCTGCAGCCTGTTGCTGATCGATTACTTGCCCCACTGGAAAATCACTACCCTACCTGGCAGGGAAAGCAGCCGGTTGATTATATCGTGGTTTTGGGGGGAGGCTATACCTTCAATCCTGAATGGGCGCCCGGTTCGAACCTGATTGGTAACAGCCTGCCCCGGGTGGCAGAGGGTGTCCGCCAATGGCGTCTCAGTCCGGGAGCAAAATTAATTTTTACCGGTGCCAAAGCCGGAGGGAATCCTCGCAGCAATGCCAGTGTTGCCGCAGAAGTTGCCATCTCTCTGGGAGTACCAGCCACAGATATTATCGAGCTTGATCAGCCTAAAGATACCGCTGAGGAAGCTATGGCAGTAAAAAATGTGGTGGGTAGCCACTCTTTATTGCTGGTGACCTCTGCAAATCATCTGCCGAGAGCCATGGTATTTTTCCAGCGACAGGGATTACACCCTTACCCTGCACCTGCAAACCAACTGGCTATCAGCAGCCCGTTAAATTGGTGGGAGAGAATAACGCCTTCTGCACTATGGCTATCTCACAGCGAGCGAGCCTGGTACGAAACACTGGGCAGGTTATGGCAGAAGTTAACTGGTTAAGTGATCAGCCAAGCCAGGGCAAAAGGTCTGTTTTGGCTTGAGCAAATAACCGGGCAGAAAATGGACGGTTATACACCACCTGCTCTACTTCATACCATAACCGGTATAAAGCACAGCGCCAGATAAAGCCTTCATCCAGCGGATACCGTTGACGGTAAGCAAGGACCAAACTCTGCCCCGCAGCCTCCGTCCACAGCCGAAACAGTTCATACTCTGCCGGGGCCCAGAGCATCCTGCCTGGCTGAACCATGGCCAACAGCCGGTCAGTATGGGAATCTTTGATGATATTTTTTAATTCGAGATTGCCGTGGATCATCACGTTCGGCTGGCTGAGATCGGCAAACAATTCATCATGACGGACCTGAGTCCGGTGTAAAATTTGCTGATCGTCCGCAGAAATCACCGAGGGTCGTTTTTGTTGTAGCAGCGAAAAAAGCACTGAAGTGTACTGAAAATACCAGTCAGGCCAGCTCAGATTCTGGCTACTGTCAATATAGCCACTCATCCCGTCGGCTGACTGACTATGCCAGGCTGACAAACCATCAATGATTTGCTGTTCGAGCGAGTCCCATTGCTGTGCCGAATGTGCCGGGACTTCAGCAGATATCCCGCCTAAACGTTCAACCAGTAATAATTCGTGAAAAGGTGGCCTTTCGCTGAGAACTACCCCATAAACAGTAGGCACATGCACTGTCCCCTTCTGTCTTAACAACATCAATTTTCTGGCTTCCTGCTCTGCCAGACCTGGCTGTGAGAAATAGCGGACAGCCATAGGCATAGCCTGTCCGGATTGATCATAGAGGGCATACAGACAGGACTGAGGCTGACAGTTCAGGGTCTCGACTCTGCTAACCGATTCACCGAGGATAAGACTAAGCTCTGATTTTAACAGTTCCATGTTTCCTCCTGAAAACTGCCTGTCAGCGGAAACTGTTCCGGTCTCCGCTGACACCACAGATTACTTACTGGCCAAAATTTCGCGAACACGTTGCAGGTCGTGCGGCGTATCGACGCCCACCTGAGGTGTTTCAATAGCGACATCGACATGAATCTTTTCGCCATACCAAAGGACACGCAGTTGTTCCAGCAACTCAATTTGCTCCAGTGCACAAGGTTGCCAGCTGATATAACGCCGGATAAACCCTGCGCGGTAAGCATAAATACCAATATGTCGGAGCAGAGTATCTCCTGCCTGTTCACGCGAATGCTCATAGCGCTGACGATCCCATGGGATCGTCGCACGTGAAAAATAGAGAGCATAACCCTGATGATCGGTAACAACTTTTACCGCATTTGGATTAAATGCCTCTTGTGCATCTGCAATCGGAACAGCCAGCGTTGCCATACCTGAGGTCGCTTTTGCCAGATTATCCGCGACCTGGCGAATAATCGCCGGCGGAACAAGTGGTTCATCACCCTGGACATTAACGATGATCGTATCATCAGGAAACGCATACTTTTCGATGACTTCTGCCAGTCGCTCAGTGCCTGAATGATGGTCTTCACGCGTCATACAGACTTCCCCGCCCGCCGCCGTAACCGCAGCCGCAACGTCAGGATGGTCAGTCGCGACAATGACCCGTGATGCTCCTGATGCCAGAGCTTTGTGCAGTACATGAACCACCATCGGCTGACCATTAATATCCACCAGCGGTTTGCCGGGCAACCGTGTTGAAGCATAACGTGCCGGAATGATGACCACAAAACTCATGGCAGGCTCTCTTCCGCGGTCAGGGGTCGGGCTTCATTTTCCAGCAAGACCGGAATTCCGTCACGTACCGGGTAGGCTAAGCCGTCGGCTTTACAGGTCAGTTCCTGTAGTTGTTGGTTATATTGCAACTTACCATTGCAGACAGGGCATGCCACTATTTCAAGTAAACGGTGATCCATATTTCCTCCATCACGGACCGCAGGGTGCAGTTGATTAGCATATCACAGCCACCGGCACAGGAGACATTGTTTGTCGTATGGAGGATTTCTCAGAGGGGAGCCCCCCCTAACTTCAGGCGCGTACGTCTTGATTAGTCTGCGAATCAGGGAGTTTACGACTGGCAGAGGCCGGTGATTTTTTCAAGCAATGGTTCGACAGAATCACCGTGAAGATGTGCGGTAACCGGCAAATACCACCAGTTAGCCCGGGCAAAACTACGGCATTTAACGGCATCTTTTTCGGTCATCAGTAATGGCTGGTCTGCTGTAGCGAGCTGTTCCAGTTCCTGAACGCTGTAAGCATGGTGGTCAGCAAAAGCAATTTCGGCCAGAGGTGTAAGGCCCATCGACCTGAGCGTTGCGAAAAAACGGGGTGGGTGTCCAATTCCTGCCATCGCTACTACACGGGAAAAGTCGGACAGGTTTCGCCTCTCACCACTCAGCAAATTAACTGCGTCGCCTGCCACAAGCTGCATACCGATTTCACTTTGTCCGGTCTCACCGCCGTTAACCACCACGGCATCGACTTCGCGTAATCTTGATTCCCGCTCTCTCATTGGTCCGGCAGGTAACCACCAGCCATTACCAAATCGCCTGACCCCATCAACGACGACTATCTCAATATCCCGCTGTAGAGCATAGTGTTGCAGACCATCATCGGTAACAATGACATCAAGCTTCTCCGCGCCCAGTAAAGCGGTAACCGCATCTGCCCGCCGTGGAGCCACCGCCACCGGGGCTCCTGTTCGCTGATAAATTAACACCGGTTCATCCCCGGCTTCAGCCGTAGTGGTATTCTCATTAAGTACCAGAGGATAATGGTCAGCCTTGCCACCGTAACCACGTGACACGACTCCGGCTTTGAGCCCACGGGCCTGCAACTGTTCTACCAGCCAGACAACGACCGGAGTCTTGCCATTTCCTCCGGCCGTCAGATTGCCAACAACCACTACCGGGACCGGAGCGCGCCAGCTTTTTCGCCAGCCCTTAACGTAACTCAGCCTAATCAATCCGCTGGCCGCACCATACAAAAATGAAAAGGGTAGCAGCAAGCGCCACCACCCTGATTTACCGCTCCATAACTTATCGATCATTGACCAAACTGCATTTTATGAAGCTGAGCGTAAGTCCCACTTTTTTCCAGTAAGGCAGCATGGGTACCGCGTTCAATGATTCTGCCATCTTCAACCACCACAATTTCGTCAGCCTTCTCGATGGTTGATAACCGGTGAGCAATAACCAGCGAGGTGCGGTTCTTTTGCAGTTCATCCAGTGCTGCCTGAATCGCTCTCTCAGATTCAGTATCCAACGCTGACGTTGCTTCATCCAGAATCAGGATCGGACAGTCACGTAACAAAGCACGTGCGATAGCAATACGCTGACGTTGTCCCCCGGAGAGTAGCACCCCGTTTTCACCAATGACCGTATCCAGGCCGTGTTCCATTTTACCGATAAAGTCCATTGCGTGAGCCATCTCTGCGACCTTTTCTATTTCCTCACGGCTGTACTTAGATTCACGCGCATAAGCGATATTATTCGCAATGGTGTCATTGAATAAATGAACATTCTGCGAAACTAAAGCGACCTGGTCACGTAATGAATGCAATGTATATTCCCGCAGGTCATGACCATCCAGTGTAATTTCTCCGGACTGGATATCATAAAAGCGAGTCAACAGGCTGGCGATGGTGGATTTACCCGACCCTGAACGCCCCACAAGAGCTACCGTCTTACCTGCGGGTAACTTCATTGAGATGTCATGCAGTGCCGGTATTTCGCGGCCAGGATAGCTGAATGTCACATGACGGAATTCGATATCACCTTCTGCACGCTCTACCACACGGGTGCCGGTATCCACTTCCTGTTCAGAATCGAGGATTGTGAACAGTGTCTGGCAGGCCGCCATCCCGCGCTGGAACTGAGCATTAACGTTAGTCAACGATTTTAACGGACGCATTAAGGCAATCATGGAAGAGAATACGACCGTAATTGTACCTGCAGTCAGTGTTTCCATCACTCCGGGGTAACTGGCAGCGTACAGAACAAATGCCAGTGCCAGTGAAGCGATGAGCTGAATAATAGGATCAGAGATTGAAGAGGCTGATACCAGTTTCATTCCCTGCTGTCTCATGCGGTTACTGACCACATCAAAGCGCTTGGTTTCCACTTCCTGGCCGCCAAAAATCAACACTTCTTTGTGCCCTTTCAGCATCTGTTCCGCACTGGTCGTCACCTGACCCATGGTATTTTGCATTGTCTTACTGATACCACGAAAACGTTTAGAAACCATGCGGATAGCAATTGAGACTACCGGGGCCAGCACAATAAGAATCAACGATAATTGCCAGCTGTAGTAAAACATCATGATAAACAGGCCGATAATAGAAGCACCTTCTCTGACCACCGTCACCAACGCGCTGGATGAGGATGAAGCAACCTGTTCAGAATCATAAGTAATACGTGATAATAATGTTCCGGTCGATTGCTGGTCAAAAAAGGCAACCGGCATTCCCATCATATGGGAGAATAAGCGACGGCGCATTGCCATCACCACATTTCCGGAGACCCAGGAAATGCAGTAACTTGAAACATAGCTGGTAACACCACGGACCAGCATCAGACCAATAACGGCTAATGGCATCCATATCAGCACTGATTTATCAGCTTTGCCAAAACCATCATCAAGTAAGGGTTTGAGTAACGATAACATCAGGGTGTCGCCTGCAGCATTCAGTATCAGAGCGATAGCCGACACAAAGAGTCCTGCTTTGTGTGGGGCGATGAGAGGCCAGAGCCTGCGAAATGTTTGCCACGTTGAGAGATCTTTATCTGGATGCATTATTTCTTCACGTTGTTAGAGATTGCGGCTTATTCTACCTGGATTCGGCTTTCACGCCAAACCACTGATGATACCAGCGCGGGAAAATTTGTTCGCGCATTTCTAAAACCTGATAGCTATCCTTATAAATTCTCAGAGATATCTGCCCGGAAACCGCAGTATCGAGCCAGCGATAACCGGCATCGTGATAGCGTCCGACCACTGCGGAAGATGGCATTTTCCAGCTGTTATAGCGAGCCAGGGAAGCCAACGCCAGTTGGCCGTTTACTCTTCTCAGTAACACAGGTACCGATGATGTATTACTGCCATGATGGGGGACCTGAATAAATGTTGATCGTAGCTGTTCTTTTTCCAGTCTGACCAGTTCCTTTTCTGCACCACCCTCAATATCGCCGGTAAGAAGCAGACTGAAGCGCCCGTCACTCACCTTTATAATACAGGAATCATCATTCTGCCCCTTGCTTTGCCCGACGGGTGGCCATAACACGTTAAACTTCAGGTTCTTCCACTGCCAGTTTTCCCCTCTGAAACAGGGCAGATGTTGTGGTCTGTCCAGGGCGGTCCTCAAAAGAACGTTGGGCCAGCGCTTTTTTATACTGCTAAGTCCGCCATAATGGTCAAGGTGCCGATGGCTGATAATCACCTCTTGCGGCACCAGTTGCCGCTGTAATAACCAGGGGATAATCAAACGCTGCCCTGCATCTGTGTGTTGCCAGCGATTACCCGTATCGTAAATTACCGCCTCATTTTGTTGGCTAATCACTACTGCCAGTCCATGCCCTACATCCAGCATATCCACCCGCCAGATTTCTGAGCTACTTTGGAAACGCCACAATAAACAACTCAGTAACAGAGCCATACCCGACATTTTGAAGCCGACGTACACGCCGGCACGGACAAAGAACAGACTCCCCCAGCTCAGTCCCCCCCATAACCAGACGTCATTAATCACCAACCAACCTGCAGGTAAGGCTTCAAGCGCAGTACACAGCAATATCACACTCTGGTCGGCCAGTTGCCACAGTGGTGCCGAATATCCTGTAGGAGTCAGCAGTAATGCTGTGCCGGCCAGAGGTAATGTCAGCAGAGAGACAACCGGTATTGCCAGTAAATTTGCCGGTAATGCGAATAAACTGATCCCACTAAACAACAACGCCTGGAGAGGCAGCATCAATACCATCATGCCCAGTTGCAAATGTAGTAACCGGAGAACAAACCAGCGCCGCAGTGATCTGAATCTTCGGGGCAGGTTAAACCATCGATACCATACAAGTAGCATCAGGACTGCCAGCATTGACAACCAAAAGCTGTCGGACAAGATCAGCATAGGATCGGCTAACACCAGCAACGCTGCACAGCAAATCCATACCTGCCAGCTATTCATATTGAATCGCCGGTGGCTAAAAATCATCCACAGCGTGACTGCCAGCATTGCACGCAATGCCGGGGGCTGCATGCCAGACACCCAGGTATACATCGCCGCTATCAGCCAACTGACTGCCTGAGGTCCCCCCCGTCTGATATAGCGCGCGGGTAGGCAGCACTGTATTCTAACGGCCAACCACCACCCGACACCACCTGCAAGACCGATATGCATACCTGAAATTGCCATCAAATGAGCAACCCCGGTGTCCCGAAATAACTGGCTTACCCACGGAGAAACGCCATCCCTCAGGCCAAAGAGTAGTGCCTGCAGTATGCCCCGGCTTTCCATTAACCCGATTTCGTTTTGCACCTGCTGAATTATCTGCTGTCTCAGATTACATTCAGTAGTCAGTGGTACTTTCCAGAGAATTTTTCCTTGCAGCGGCGTATAGGTTGCCAGTGCCTGGCGTTGCTGATCATAACCCCCTTCGTTCAGTTGACTATGAACAGCCCGTAATCTGAGACGCATTTCCCAGCGTTGCCCCACACAAAAGTTGGCGACTGAATCCCCTGCGGGTATCCAGGCAGATAACACAGGAAACCTGATTTTCTGCCCCGTTTTGACAATACTCACCCGAATCCTCTGTCTACTGTTTTCTGTGGCTGTGACTCTGACCAGGGCGTTGACAGGGAGAAGCGTCAGCTCTTCAATTTGTTGTAATTGTTGCCGGGCAACCGTGGCTCCCCAGCAAAAAATCAGTCCGGACCATGCAATTATCCATAACAGCCGATAAGACGATTGCAGAAACACGACTGCAATTACCGCGGTAAATAGTAAAAACAGCGGGCCTGGCAACGAAGGTAAAAATAACAATGGCACCAGACTTGCTGGCGTAATCCAGGCGATTGAAATAACGTTCACATACTCTCCTGTTAGTCAGGAGAATATTGTGCCGTAATAATGGATGATGACTTAGCCACTGATACTCAGTTTGCGGGATATTACTCAATGTAACATCAGTGGTTGTTTGCAGAAGATTATCGTTTCTTCGAATGCTCGCAATTCAGCGGACAGATATGTTTATGGCAAAAAAAAACGACACCCTAAGGTATCGTTTTTAGCATCCAATGAGTTCAGGCTCAGACATTATTCACTAATGTTTGCACGATCCCGTAACTCTTTTCCTGGTTTAAAGTGGGGAACGTATTTACCTTCCAGTTCCACTTTATCACCAGTTTTAGGGTTACGCCCGGTACGGGGAGCACGATAGTGCAGAGAAAAACTGCCGAATCCCCGGATTTCGATACGCTCACCCTGAGCCAGGGTCGATGCCATGTGTTCAAGCATCTCTTTTACAGCATCTTCAACAGCCTTAGCCGGAATATGTGTCTGCTGGCTGGCAAGGCGTTCGATCAACTCTGACTTAGTCATGAATCCTCCGGTTAATTCCTTTATGGAACATTTGACAGCTTACCTGATTCGGACAACGGTTTTCACCGTTGTCCGTCATATCAGGCAATTACTCGCCTTTAGATGCTGCTTTGAATGCTTCAGCCATTGCGTTAGAGAAGCTGCCTTCGTCAGACTGTTTGTTGTTAACAGTGGCGATTGCATCTTTCTCATCAGCTTCGTCTTTCGCACGAACAGACAGGCTAACGACACGGTTTTTACGATCAACGCCGGTGAATTTGGCTTCAACTTCGTCGCCAACATTCAGAACCAGAGTGGCATCTTCAATACGGTCACGTGAAGCTTCAGAAGCACGCAGGTAACCTTCAACGCCATCAGCTAACTCAACTGTAGCACCTTTCGCGTCAACTGCAGTCACTTTACCAGTGACGATCACACCTTTTTTGTTCAGGGTGATGTAGTTGTTGAAAGGATCTTCAGCCAGTTGTTTCACGCCTAAAGAGATACGCTCACGTTCTGCATCTACCTGCAGTACAACGGCAGCGATTTCGTCGCCTTTTTTGTACTCACGAACAGCTTCTTCGCCGGTCGCGTTCCAGGAGATGTCTGACAGGTGAACCAGACCGTCGATACCACCGTCCAGGCCGATGAAGATACCAAAGTCAGTGATAGACTTGATTTTACCTTCAACACGATCGCCTTTGTTGTGGGTTTCTGCGAACTGCTGCCATGGGTTAGATTTGCACTGCTTCAGACCCAGGGAGATACGACGACGTTCTTCGTCGATGTCCAGAACCATAACTTCAACAACATCGCCCACGTTAACCACTTTAGACGGATGAATGTTTTTGTTAGTCCAGTCCATTTCTGAAACGTGAACCAGACCTTCAACGCCTTCTTCGATTTCAACGAAGCAGCCGTAGTCAGTCAGATTAGTCACACGACCAGTCAGACGAGTACCTTCAGGGTAACGCTTAGCGATAGCAACCCATGGATCTTCGCCCAGCTGTTTCAGGCCCAGAGACACACGAGTACGTTCACGGTCGAATTTCAGCACTTTAACAGTGATTTCGTCGCCAACGTTGACAATTTCGCTTGGATGTTTAACACGTTTCCACGCCATATCAGTGATATGCAGCAGGCCGTCAACACCACCCAGATCAACGAATGCACCGTAGTCAGTAAGGTTCTTAACGATACCTTTAACTTCCATGCCTTCCTGCAGGTTTTCCAGCAGTTGATCACGTTCAGCACTGTTTTCAGATTCGATAACTGCACGACGTGAAACCACGACGTTGTTACGTTTCTGATCCAGCTTGATTACTTTGAATTCAAGCTCTTTGCCTTCCAGGTGCAGAGTATCGCGAACCGGACGCACATCAACCAGTGAACCTGGCAGGAACGCACGAATACCGTTCAGCTCAACAGTGAAGCCGCCCTTGACTTTGCCGTTGATAATACCGGTAACAGTTTCAGCTTCTTCATACGCTTTTTCCAGCGTGATCCAAGCTTCGTGACGTTTAGCTTTCTCACGGGACAGCAGAGTTTCACCGAAGCCGTCTTCTACAGCATCGAGGGCTACGTCAACTTCGTCGCCAACCTGGATTTCCAGTTCGCCAGCTGCGTTTTTGAACTGCTCTGCAGGAATTGCAGATTCAGATTTCAGGCCCGCATCAACCAGGACGATGTCTTTGTCGATAGCAACAACAACACCACGAACGATGGAACCCGGACGGGTTTCGATTTCTTTCAGGGACTCTTCAAAGAGTTGAGCAAAAGATTCAGTCATATTGATAATCTTCAGGATTCTTCAATTTAACGTCCATCTGACTTCTTGTCGGATGGGGTTGTTTCACATTCCCCGCACCATCCATGGAACGAGGGTAGAGCATTCGTTCGGTTAACCGCGTGGCAGTTACCGGATTTCTTTCAACCGCGACTTGGCATATTCCAGTGACATATCAATCACTTGATCGATTGTCATTCCGGTTGAATCGATGACCAGCGCATCAGCTGCAGGTACCAGTGGTGCCACAGCACGATTACGGTCACGGTCATCGCGTTCTTTTATCTCAGATAAAAGGCGCTCAAAGTTAACACTAAAGCCCTTTTCCTGCAACTGTAGCATACGTCGCTGCGCTCTTTCTTCTGCGCTGGCATCAAGAAAAATTTTAACCGCAGCGTCAGGAAACACCACTGTCCCCATATCCCGGCCATCAGCAATCAACCCTGGCGCTTCTTTGAACGCACGTTGTCGACGTAACAGTGCTTCACGTACCCTTGGGAAAGCGGCAACTTTCGATGCTGTATTACTCACTTCCTGACTCCGGATTTCATGAGTGACTTCTTCGCCTTCCAGAATCACCTGCATTTCCTCCCCGGTCGGGACAAAACGTACATCTAAATGTGCGGCGATCGGTACCAACGCTTCTTCTGAACTGATATCGACATGGTGATGTAAAGCCGCCAGCGCGAGCACCCGATAAATTGCCCCGGAATCCAGTAAGTGCCATTGCAGCTGTTCAGCGATTGCTTTGCACAGTGTGCCCTTCCCGGCCCCGCTCGGTCCGTCAATTGTAATTACCGGCACCGTTGTCATTCATCTCTCCTTCATCGCTGCTCTGGATTTCAGGCATATAAATACGCCACTGGCGCTAAGTATACCCTCTCCCGCGGGGAAGTAGCAGTGACTTATGCCACCAGCAGGTCAAAAAAGCAGAACTTTCCGCTAGAACTGACAATGCCGGGATGAAATCACACCGGCACTCTCACACTAACCATAGACCATAAAACGCCTGTTCGTCGGATTATTCGTGGCTGATCGCTGCCAACTGATGGAAATAGTCCGGGAATGTTTTCGCAGTGCATCCGGGATCAAGGATCGTGACCGGCGTATCAGACAAAGCCACCAGTGAAAAACACATGGCGATTCGGTGGTCATTATAAGTTTCAATCTCAGCATGTTTTAGTGTCTCTGCCGGAGTGATACGAATAAAATCATGACCTTCTTCTACCGTGGCACCCACTTTACGCAGTTCTGCGGCCATGGCGGCCAGTCGGTCTGTCTCTTTAACCCGCCAGTTGTATATGTTGGTCATCAGAGTCGTGCCTTCGGCGAACAAGGCTGTGGTCGCAATAGTCATGGCAGCATCAGGAATGTGATTCATATCCATCTCGACAGCCTTCAGAGTACCGCGGCGACAGGCGATATAATCATCCCCCCACTCAATAACTGCACCCATTTTTTCCAGCACATCGGCAAAACGGATATCGCCCTGAACGCTGTTACGGCCAATACCGGTCACCCGTACAGTACCGCCTTTAATGGCGGCGGCAGCCAGAAAGTATGAGGCAGAAGAGGCATCGCCCTCCACCAGATAATGGCCAGGTGACTGATACTGCTGCCCCCCCTGAATCACAAAAGTCTGATATTGCTGGTTTTCAACATCAATACCAAAACATTTCATCAGATTGAGGGTAATATCGATGTAGGGTTTAGAAACCAGTTCACCTTTAATTGTGATAGTCGTCTGCTCACTGGCTAAAGGCGCGGTCATCAGTAAAGCGGTTAGAAACTGGCTTGAAACGCTCCCATCCACACTGATTTTTCCGCCGCGGAATCCACCTTTCAGACGTAGCGGAGGATAATCTTCATTTTCCAGATAACTGATATCTGCTCCGCCCTGACGAAGTGCGTCCACGAGATGGCCTATCGGCCGCTCTTTCATACGTGGTTCACCGGTAAGAACAATATCATTCTCCGCGAGGCTCAGAGCTGCGGCCAGCGGACGCATGGCCGTTCCGGCGTTGCCAAGGAAAAGTTCGACAGGTGCGGATGCATGTAATGGCCCGCCGATGCCGCTCACTACGCATTCAGTACGATCTTCTGACAATGAGTAATCGATACCCAGCAGAGTTAAACCATTCAGCATATGCCTGATGTCATCGCTATCCAGCAGATTAGTCAGACGGGTAGTCCCACTGGCCATCGCCGCCAGCAAAAGAGCGCGGTTTGATACACTCTTCGAGCCGGGTAAATTTACCGTACCGTCGATATGGGCTACAGGTTGTAAGGTCAGAGAATCCGGCATTTAAAAATCACTCTTTATCAAAGATGAAAACCCCGTCAGTGACGGGGTAATTTGAAAAACCTGCAACTCCTGCAGATTTAGCCGTGGCGGCGTTCAAAGTCCTGCATAAATTCGGTCAGTGCAGTCACACCAGCCAGAGGCATTGCATTGTAGATTGAAGCACGCATTCCACCAACAACACGATGTCCCTTCAGTGCATGCAGGCCCTGGCTGAGAGACTCCTCCAGAAACACTTTATCCAGTGCAGAATCTGCCAACTGGAAAGGGACATTCATCCGTGAACGGCTTCTGGCAACCACATTATTACGGTAGAAGTCGCTGCGATCAATGGTACCGTACAACAGATCAGCTTTCTGCTGATTCAGTTTGTCCATCGCGGCCACACCGCCCTGCTCTTTCAGCCAACTGAATACCAACCCGGACAAATACCAGGCAAATGTCGGCGGTGTATTGAACATCGAATTGTTTTCGGCCAGTACGGTGTAATCCAGAATTGAAGGCAGTTCTTTACGCGCTTTACCCAACAGATCTTCACGGACAATGACCAGGGTCAGACCTGCCGGACCAATATTTTTTTGCGCTCCGGCATAAATCACACCGTAGCGGCTGACATCAATAGGCTGTGACAGGATGGTAGAAGAGAAGTCGGCAACCACAATCTTGTCACCAAAATCGGGTTGTTCATCAATAGCTGTTCCGTCGATAGTTTCATTCGGGCAATAATGGACGTAAGCAGCATTATCATTAAGCTGCCATTGACTCATTGGCAACAGGGCAGTTTTACCTTCTTCGTTGACCTTGATATCAATGACATTCGGTGTGCAGTATTTTTCAGCTTCTTTAACGGCGCTGTGTGCCCAGTACCCACCATCAACATAATCCGCGTGACTGGCGTTGCCCAGCAAATTTCCTGGTACCGCAGCGAACTGTCCACGCCCTCCACCATGACAGAACAGAACTTTATAGTTTGACGGGATTTTTAACAGATCGCGGAAATCCTGCTCAGCGGTTTCGGCAACCTGAATAAATTCTTTACTACGATGGCTTATCTCCATTACGGAGGTACCCAGTCCCTGCCAGTTGACCAGTTCCTGTTGCGCACGACGAAGAACTTCTGTTGGCAACATTGCCGGACCAGAACTAAAATTATACACCTGCGTCATTTATACTCACCATGATTACATCGAAAGGATTATCGGATCTCTATCGGTTGTATCACTGCAGGAAAACAGCTGCAATAACTAATCTCCCCGCAATGACATTTTTATTCATCTGTGGCTAATCCCCTGACTCTTCCTGTTTATTTATACTTCAGAACACTGATGTTCCCGGTCAGTTGCCCTCAGGAATCCTACGGACGTCAGCGGTAATTTTCACTCTGCCCGATAGCAGTAAACCGATAAAATCCGTATCATGCTCAGCAAATCCTCTGTTTATCACTCCCCGGGAGAACGCGGCGCTATGACGCAAACATTTATTCCAGGCAAAGATGCCGCTTTAGAAGATTCGATTTCACGGTTTCAGACTAAACTTCAGGCCTTAGGCTTTAATATTGAAGAGGCCTCATGGCTAAATCCGGTACCTAATGTCTGGTCGGTACATATCCGTGATCGCGACTGTCCCCTGTGCTTCACTAACGGCAAAGGAGCCACCCAAAAAGCCGCACTGGCCTCTGCGTTAGGGGAGTATTTTGAACGTTTATCCACTAACTATTTCTTTGCAGACTTCTGGCTGGGTAACCGTATTTCTTCCGGAGACTTTGTCCATTATCCGAATGAAAAATGGTTTCCGTTGACCGAAGATGATGATTTGCCGGAAGGATTGCTCGATCCTGAACTGCGCCGTTTCTATGACCCAGAGAATGTACTGGGTGCCAGCCTGCTGATTGATCTGCAGTCCGGTAATGATGATCGCGGGATCTGCGCGTTGCCATTTACCCGTCAGTCTGACGATCAGCAGGTCTATATTCCGATGAACATTATTGGCAACCTTTATGTTTCCAATGGGATGTCTGCCGGGAATACTGCCAGTGAGGCCCGGGTACAGGGTCTGTCCGAAGTTTTTGAACGTTATATTAAAAACCGGATTATTGCCGAATCCATCAGCCTGCCAGCGATACCTGATGCAGTCATGGCGCGCTATCCCGGCGTGGTTGCAGCTATTAACCAACTGGAAGCCGAAGGGTTTCCAATTCTTGCATATGATGCATCGTTAGGCGGTCGGTATCCGGTCATCTGTGTGGTGCTGTTTAACCCATCAAACGGCACCTGTTTTGCTTCTTTTGGCGCACATCCTGATTTTGGCGTTGCTCTGGAACGTACCGTCACTGAGTTACTGCAAGGGCGTAGTCTGAAAGATTTGGATGTATTTACTCCGCCAACATTTGATGACGAAGAAGTGGCAGAACACACTAACCTGGAAACCCATTTTATTGACTCCAGTGGCCTGATTTCATGGGATATGTTTAAAGATACTCCTGACTATCCGTTTGCAGACTGGTCGTTTTCCGGAACCACAGACGAGGAATTTTCGACGCTGATGAACATTTTCCGTGCCGAAAATAAAGAAGTTTATATCGCCGACTATGAGCATCTGGGTGTTTATGCCTGTCGGATTATTGTTCCGGGAATGTCTGATATTTATCCGGCAGAAGATCTGTTGCTTGCTAACAATAATATGGGGGCTGGTTTCCGCGAAACTTTGCTCAGTCTGCCGGGGAGTGAATGGGAGGCTCAGGATTATCTTGACCTCATCTCTCAGATGGACGATGAAAGTCTGGATGACTTTACCCGTGTCCGTGAGTTGCTGGGTCTGGCTACCGGGAAAGATAATGGCTGGTCCACGCTGCGGGTGGGTGAATTAAAAGCCATGCTGGCACTGGCGGGGGGAGATACGGAACAGGCACTGATCTGGACCGAATGGACCATCGAGTTTAACAGTTCAGTATTCAGTGCGGAACGGGCAAATTATTATCGTTGTCTGCAAACCCTACTGTTGTTAGCCCTGGAAGAAGAACGTACTCCGGCGGAATACCTGAATGCATTCAACCGTATGTATGGCAGTGACGCTGTTCAGGCAGCTTCTGCAGCCATCAGTGGAGAGGAACCCTTCTATGGATTGCACCAGGTTGACCTTGAACTTACTGCTTTCCCTGCCCATCAGTCACTGCTGGCAGCTTACGAGAAACTTCAGGTAGCGAAACGTCAGTTCTGGTCGAGCCAGAGCGTACAGTAACCTGTTGTTGAAGAAATTATGATTGCAGGACGCCGGGTTTCCGGCGTTTTTTTTGTCTGAAATCCCACCGGACTGGCACCGCACCTTTTCACTGAAATGTCACTTTCCATGGTTATGATTAACCTGTGGGTTACTCTGTTTTCAATCAAAAAATAAAGCAGATATTAAAAATTATTTTAACCTTAAATATCAATTATTTAATGTAAAAAATCATAAAAACTTGCTTCATTCCCCTCCTTGCTCACAGTTAAAACTGATCCAGGTCAACTTAGGGCGTATTGCCATTTGGTACTCTGTATTCAGAGAAAAACCTGAGGGTCTGGTGTGAAAACTGACAATCCTTTTGATTTGTTAATGCCCGCTGCTATGGCGAAAGTTGCTGAAGATGCCGGGGTGTATAAAGCGTCAAAATCGCCACTCACCACCTTTTTTTTAGCCGTAACTGCCGGTGTTTTCATCTCAATCGCCTTCACGTTCTATATCACTGCCACTACAGGCACTGGCTCATTACCGTTTGGTATTTCCAGACTGATTGGGGGTTTTTGCTTCTCACTGGGCCTGATTCTTGTCGTGATATGTGGTGCTGATTTATTCACCTCCACTGTGTTGATTGTGGTGGCTAAAGCCAGCGGGCGTATTAGCTGGGGGCAACTCACCCGCCACTGGATAATTGTCTACCTTGGGAATTTATGTGGTGCACTGTTTTTTGTCGGTCTGATTTGGCTCTCGGGAGAACATATGACGGGCAACGGAGCATGGGGTCTGAATGTACTGCAGACTGCAGACCATAAAATGCATCACACGTTTACTGAAGCTGTGGCCCTTGGGGTCCTGGCGAATCTGCTGGTCTGTCTGGCGGTTTGGATGAGTTACTCCGGGCACTCACTGACAGACAAAACTTTGGCGATGATTTTGCCGGTGACAATGTTTGTATCAAGCGGATTTGAACATAGTATCGCAAACATGTTCATGATCCCAATGGGTATTGTGATCAAATACTTCGCCACTCACGATTTCTGGCAACTAAGCGGTGCTTCGGCAGAGCAGTTTAGTTCCCTGACACCCTGGCAGTTTATTACCAATAATCTTATTCCTGTCACTCTGGGCAATATTATCGGTGGCGGTTTGTTAGTGGGACTGACTTACTGGATTATTTACTTACGGAACGGTAATAGTGAAGATTAATTTATCTAAACTGCACTGAACTGATTTTGTACAGACTGACGAAATATTGTCGGTTGTATGCTGAATTCAACTTAACAAGGCAGGTATATCATGACTGAACTTAATGAAAAAATGAACCAGGCCTGGCAGGGGTTTACTGCCGGTGAATGGCAGAGCAGCGTTAACGTACGCGATTTCATTCAGAAAAACTATACGCCTTACCAGGGCGATGAAGCCTTCCTGAGTACAGCAACAGAAGCAACAACTGTACTGTGGGACAAAGTGATGGAGGGCATCAAAATTGAAAACCGGACCCATGCCCCGGTAGATTTTGATACTGATTTGGCTTCAACAATTACTTCACACGATGCCGGATATATTAATAAATCTCTTGAGAAAATTGTCGGTCTGCAAACCGATGCTCCGCTGAAACGTGCGCTTATCCCCTACGGCGGTATCCGCATGGTTGAAGGTTCCTGTCAGGTATATGGCCGTGAGCTGGACCCGTCACTCAAAAAAATCTTTACTGAATACCGTAAAACACATAACCAGGGGGTGTTTGATGTCTATACCCCGGATATCATGCGTTGCCGTAAATCAGGCATTCTGACAGGATTACCTGATGCCTATGGTCGTGGCCGTATTATCGGTGATTATCGCCGTGTCGCGCTTTACGGTATTGATGCTTTAATGAAAGACAAACTGGCACAGTTCGGATCACTGCAAAGTGACCTGGAAAACGGCAACGGTCTGGAAGAAACCATTCGTCTGCGTGAAGAAATTGCCGATCAGTACCAGGCACTTAAAGATATGAAAGAAATGGCCAGCCGCTACGGTTGTGATATTTCTTTGCCAGCGACTGATGCACGTGAAGCCGTGCAATGGACTTATTTTGGTTATCTGGCAGCCGTAAAATCACAAAATGGTGCGGCAATGTCTTTCGGACGGGTATCCACCTTCCTTGATATCTATATCGAACGTGATTTGCAGGCAGGCAAAATCAGTGAAAACGAAGCCCAGGAACTGATTGACCATCTGGTAATGAAACTTCGTATGGTCCGTTTCCTGCGTACTCCTGAGTATGATGAGCTGTTCTCAGGAGACCCTATCTGGGCAACTGAATCTCTGGCCGGTATGAGTCTGGATGGACGGACTCTGGTCACTAAAAGTACTTTCCGCTTTCTGAACACTCTTTACACTATGGGTCCATCACCGGAACCCAATATGACCATTTTGTGGTCTGAACAATTACCCATTAACTTCAAAAAATTTGCGGCAAAAGTCTCCATCGATACTTCATCTATCCAGTATGAAAATGATGATCTGATGCGCCCTGACTTCAACAGTGATGACTATGCGATTGCCTGTTGTGTCAGCCCAATGGTCGTCGGCAAACAGATGCAGTTCTTCGGTGCCCGTGCTAACCTGGCAAAAACTATGTTGTATGCCATTAATGGTGGGATGGATGAGAAACTTAAAATCCAGGTAGGCCCTAAAGAAGCGCCTATGACCGATGAAGTCCTGGACTTCGATAAAGTGATGGCCCGGATGGATCACTTTATGGACTGGCTGGCGACTCAGTATGTCACCGCACTGAATGTCATCCATTATATGCATGACAAATACAGTTATGAAGCTGCTCTGATGGCATTACATGACCGTGATGTTTACCGGACCATGGCATGTGGTATCGCCGGACTCTCTGTGGCAGCGGATTCACTGTCGGCCATTAAATATGCCAAAGTTAAACCGATCCGGGACGAAAATGGTCTGGCGATTGATTTCGAAATTGAAGGAGAATATCCACAATTTGGTAATAATGATTCGCGTGTTGATGAACTGGCATGTGATCTGGTTGAGCGGTTTATGAAAAAAATTCAGAAACTGAAAACATACCGTAATGCCGTACCTACTCAGTCAGTATTGACCATTACTTCTAACGTGGTTTACGGTAAAAAAACCGGCAATACCCCGGATGGACGTCGTGCCGGAGCACCGTTCGGTCCGGGCGCAAACCCAATGCATGGCCGTGACCAAAAAGGTGCAGTTGCCTCGCTGACCTCGGTGGCGAAACTGCCCTTTGCTTACGCAAAAGATGGTATCTCTTATACTTTCTCGATTGTACCTAACGCGCTTGGCAAAGATGACGATGTACGGAAAGCCAACCTGGCGGGCCTGATGGATGGTTATTTCCATCACGAAGCAAATATAGAGGGCGGGCAACATCTGAATGTTAATGTCATGAACCGCGAAATGCTGCTTGAAGCCATGGATAACCCGGAAAAATATCCACAGTTAACCATTCGTGTTTCAGGTTATGCGGTCAGATTCAACTCTCTGACCAAAGAACAACAGCAGGATGTGATTACCCGTACCTTTACTCAATCAATCTAAGGTTGTCGGCTCAGGTAAAAGGCTCCCGGCGGGAGCCTTTCTGGTCTTAATGACCATGGCCTTAGTCAACAGCAATATAATGATACCTGCCAATCCTGGCCTGCGGTTTCTTCCGCAGCCTACCCCGGAGGAACCATCGCATGTCAGTCACTGGTCATATCCATTCCGTTGAATCCTGTGGCACCGTTGACGGTCCTGGAATTCGCTTTATTGTCTTTTTTCAGGGCTGTCTGCTGCGCTGTCTGTATTGCCATAACCGGGACACGTGGGACCTTCACGGTGGTAAAGATGTCACCGTTGAGGAGCTGATGCAGGATTTGCTGGCCTACCGCCACTATATTTCAGCCTCCGGCGGAGGGGTTACTGCATCCGGCGGAGAGGCGATTCTTCAGGCAGAATTTGTTCGTGACTGGTTCAGGGCTTGTAAGCAAGCAGGTATCGATACTTGTCTGGACACTAACGGCTTTGTCAGACGTTATGATCAGGTGATAACTGAACTGTTAGATGTCACAGACCTGGTCATGCTCGACCTGAAGCAAATCAACGATGAAGTTCATCAGAAACTCACCGGCGTGCCTAATCACAGGATGCTGGAATTTGCGGAACATTTACACAAAATTAGTAAACGGACCTGGATAAGGTACGTGGTTGTGCCTGGTTATAGCGATGATGATGAATCAGCTCATCTTCTGGGACAGTTCACTGCGCCAATGGAAAACATCGAGAAAATAGAGTTACTTCCTTACCATGAGCTTGGTAAACATAAATGGACCACTATGGGTGAAGAGTACCAACTGGAAGGAGTAAAACCCCCTTCCAGGGAAACGATGGAGCGGATCAAAACCATTCTTGCCGGTTACGGGCATAAAGTCATCTACTAGGTTTATTTCCGGAAAGAAAAAGGGCTCGTGGGCCCTTTTATCATTACTGAACTCATTTCCAGATATCAGGCATGGGCCACAGGAGTTGTCTGATGATTAGCTTTGCGCAACAACATCAGTAAATAAACAAATGAAACCGCAGCAATCATGGTAAATAAAACATTGTCTGAATAATGTTCCATCAACAGTGAAATCATGCCCGGGCCAATCAGGCTGCCCACTGTATAACTCAGCAATAATGCCTGATTCATTGCAATCAACTCATGGTGCGCCACCCGCTCACATGCCCATGACATTGCTACCGGATAGAGGGTAAAACAGGAGCAGCCGAGAACAAACAACGCTGGAACCATGGCTAGTTGAGATAACATGGCAACAGCACCAAGGATCACCATAAAAACCTGCACCCGTAGCACTGTCAACCGGCCAAAACGGTCCGCCAGCCTTCCTACCGGCCACTGACCGAGAATTGCAGCACTAACCAGCAACGCCATCCAGTAGCCCACGTTCGCGTCACTCATCCCACGGTGTGACAAGTACAACGGCAATAAGCCATACAATGAGCCCAGCACGATACCAGACAAAATACAGCCATTAATACCCAGACGCGATGAGCTTCGGGTAAACATAGTGCGAATTTTTGGAGTACCGTTTTCTTCAGCAATTTGTGGAGTACTGATGCGGGCAAAGAACAACGGCAATAATGCCACCATGATAAACATGACCAGCATTGGGATCATATAACCGACATCGTCCGGGAAAAAACTTACCAGCAATTGCCCGAGAACCGTAGCGCCGTAATAAACGATCATATAAGCAGCCAGTAGCCGGCCACGGTTACTCAGTGTACCTGAACAAAGTAAGGCACTTTCCACCACCACCCAAATCAGAGCACATCCAATGCCGGCCAGAAAACGCCATAGTGTCCATCCGGTAAAACCTCCGGTAGCTAACAGAGCGCAGGTCGCTATGGCAAACACGATGGTGGCAACATAATAGCTGCGATTAAAACCCAGTTTCCGGATAACTCTTCCGGCGATCATCGTTCCCAGCAGGTTGCCGGTGAAATAGGCAGAACTCACCACACCCACCTGCCAGGTAGCGAATTGATCATGAGACAACCATAGCGGCACCAGTGTATTTAAAACCGCTACGGCGATAGTTAATAAAAGTAAGCCGGAAAGCAAAAGCAAGACAGGACGGGACCATGCAGACATAGCCATAACCACAGAACAATAATAATTGTGGCGAATAATGGCACCAACAAAATTAAAGTCAATTAACAAAAAACGCCAGAGCATTTTTTGCTGCCAACCTGAGAAATAAGCACAGAAATGTAATATACGGCAGTATTTAAATGAATATTAAATTAGTATTTTAAATATAAAACAGGCATAAGCGATACTCCGGAACCTACAGTTCCGGGCGGAGAATTTTATACGGGTCCATTCTTAGAGAAACCCTGATATTTAAATATAATTTCAATAACTTATCACCACCCTCCCATAATCTGACTCACTGACCGATGAGGGCTGTTGTTGGTGAATTCTGACCTGATAAGCCACTGGCCGGCTACAGCGAACATCCACCTGTGGATTCGTCGTGGAAGATACTACTGACATGGCACAACGTTTAACGACGCGCAAATGAACATTGACAGCTGCTTCAATAATCGCCGCCGAGGCCGGGATAAACAATCCCGCGCCTGCTGTTGCTAAAAAAAACGACAGAACAATAACTAACTGAACGTTCCCAGGATATCGCATACACCTTCCCCCTTGCAGTTACTGCATAAGGCTTATGCTTTCCGCCTTCTATCCCCAATAAACATAAAAAATGTGGCAATCTGTGCTGCCTACATATTTAGATATACAAGAGGCATAAGATGAATTCAAACAAAACTATAAATTTTAATGATTAAAATCATAATAATAGAAAGTTATGATTTTATGATGATTAAAAAATAGCGGGTAGCTTTACGAGAGGTTAAAACAAATACAGAAGTAAGACTGCACAGCGACTCAAAAACCGTGCAGTCGGGAAAGGTAGCTTAATAGTTAAGTGTCACAGTAACTGTATCGCTATAGTCACCTGGAGTTGGCCATGTCTGAGTCGGAACAACCCCATAGACAGTCAGGCTTTGGCTGCTACCGGTGGCGGAACGAAATGACTCAGTATTGTTATTATCCCAGACCGTGCTATGAGCCGCATCCTGATACAACTGATAAGCCACACACTGATTATCATTGCTGTTGCACATATGACGGACTGACTGCTGGCTGTGCAAACCTGTCCCTAATCCCACCGAGAATGCAGTATTTACCGGGCAAGTGACAGTCACTGTGGATGATGATGTGGCTGACAAAGATGAAGAAACCGCGGGACTTTGCTGTCCAAAATCTAAATCACTGACATCATTAATCTGACAACCATTTTTCACCACTGCGTTAGCGGCCAGTTGAACCTGCACCATGCTGGTCTGAGCCATGGATGTACAGGAAGGCAGCTGACTGGCGCTTGAGGCATAGCTGTATTTGATATTTGACCAAAATCCGTAATTATAATAATCCAGTGCAGTGAGTTTACTCTGCCCTGACACAACCTTAGCAACCAGACTAAAGTATTGCTCAAGTGATTGCCCACTTGCCAGCTGATAATCAATTTCTGCATACCCCCCATTGTTCGCCCCTAAAGAATTGGAAGGATCCGTTGAAGGATAAACATTAAAATACAGCGGATAACCACTGACCCCGTTTGGGTTCATCTGTAATGGCGCATTATCCTGCAGAAACAGACAGGCCCGAATATATTCCGTCCTGGTGTCGTAATTATTGCAGGTAAAGACGACCTGGCCTGAGGTAGTGGCAGCCTGACCTGCAGTGACGGTCCCAAAACTAAACGTGGTACCACTGCCATTCCAGCAGGTAGGAGCGGCTGATGCAGAGCCGGAAAAACAAAATCCCACCGTGGCAGCGATGATTAGCAAACTGACTCTGACTAATGACATATCGACTCCATTTGAATCACCTGTTTTTCTGCCGGAAGTTTTGCCGGCAATGCTATCCGGCAATCTCTTTGTGGTCCGTGAACAATGATCTCACCTCCCGCAGGTGGATCTTCCAGATAGATATTTCCTTCATACCCAACAACTGTATGTGTTGTGCCTTTAGTAACATTATTTCCTCCGGCATCAACGACCACAACATCAGCGGCAAATGGCAGCACGCTGCCATTGTCCAGTTTGCCGGTGATCATCAAAGCATGGGTACGGTAAATAGAAAAAGCCGCGACTGCCCCGCCTCCGCTCTTAGGAATCACCTGTTGCTCGGTATATAAAGCGCGATAGTCTTCAGGCAATGACAACACATCAATGGAAATGTTGTTACGGAAGTAAGGGTCAAGATTATTGATGAACAACGTCCCGCTGCCATCTGTTTTACCTGCCGGGCGATGTTGTAAATAGACCGGAATATCCGGTACTCCCGCAGTATCCACGATGGCGAAGGCATCGCCCAGTTCACGCGTTGCATACAGATGCCCCATAAACAGGCCCAGAGCCCCCGACATTGATGCATAATAGCTGTCCTGATGATTATACTGATTGTATCCCAGCTCCAGATCGCTCCAGCGGGTACGCTGGCGGTAATCCGCGTGTTTATTCGGATTTGTACCGTTCTGAGCCGATAAATTAGCGCCCCAGTCTGGTTTATTAGAGTCAATTTCACGTGACCAACTCAGCTGGTTGTATACCGTTCCACTTTGCTGAGAATGTTGCACAGCAATATATTGTCTATCCGACAATGGCAAGGTCAGATTGATATAGACTGTTTTATCACGGCTCTCAGACAACGACTGCGTTATACTGGTCGAAATATTAATCCGGTGTGTGAAAGTCCTAAACCACGACAGCCCGGCATACTGCTGGTGAGTTCCCGGGTACTGGAAATTTATCCAGCTCATTCCGACCGTACCAATATTGTCGAACGACCAGCTGACAAAAGCATTATCGGAGCGGGTTGCCAGTGTGCCTTCTGATAGTACCGACATATCGCGAAACTGACTATCGCGTCGGGTCTCAGTCGCCGAGGCATTAAAACGTTGATTAGCCCACTGCCACCCAATTCCCCACTGTTTCCCGGTCTCAGATTCATGACGACTGACCGAAACATCACTGTGTAAAATACCTATCTCAGGTGAAAGCAGATAATTAAAGCCAGCCCCGGCATCCTGTAACGGTTGGCTCTGTTCTGTATGTCCTTCAAAGGTAAAACGGTCAGTTACACCGGAACGCCAGTTACCCACCAACATAAAATCTGGGTCATAACTGAACGACCGGTAACTATAATTTTCACGTACCCATCCGGCATTAAGGCTCCAGGTATCTAACCCACGCGATAACAACTGGTTCGAACCATACAGATTCAGGTTTATCACCCGCTGTTGACCATTGATATCGGTGATCACTACCTGCGCAGTGCTGCTCCCGGTGAAAAATGGCGACGTATTAAGGGTAAACTGACCAGGTGTAACACGTTGTGATGACTGTTTTATCCCCTGCACATAGAGATCTACGGTTGAAGGCAACGCTGCGGTATCTGAAAGAATATCCTGAGACGAAGTATTAAAGTTCGGCTGCAGAGAGTAATTATGAGACAAACTTAATCCTGCAAAACGGACACTATTCGTCCAGGACTGAGCACCGGTGTAGCTGTCACCCAATGTGAGACTCATCAGTTTGTCCGGGTTTTGATAGCTCCAGGACGTCATCAGCCTTTGGGTACTGTTATCTGACTGTCCACGCAATTGTTCTGCACGACTATTAAATGAACTGCTGAAATTACCCGGACCAATTCCAAAGGAACGCAGCTCTGTATAAGCCGTCATCGCCTCATCGTTGAGTTGATGACTGGCATAGAGATCATAATTTAGTGCTATTCCATGAACCGCCGGAGATAACTGGCTGGCCGAAGTGAATCCGCTATGGCGAGAACTCTTCAGTTGTTGGTCCCCACCCAACCAGCGTTTATCTGCCTGAATATCCAGAACTTGTTTCAGAGGATCATAATTAACTGTCAGCCCTGGTTGTGAGCTGAAATCAATATTTTCTTTGTCGCCTTCCATCCTCTGCAAATTAAGACGCAGTTTGCTGGCATCTTCCCTTGAGATAATGAAGTGTTGTTCCCTCTTTCTAACCTGAAATAATCCATTAACAGCAGAGCCATTAATAGTAATCGTCAGGTATAACATTTCATCCGCCTCAGCAAATGAATTGGATGAAATAATGAGTGCAGTACAAAGAATAAAGGAATTACTGAATAATGATCGGTACTGTTTTTGTCGTTGTATCATCATTTATGGTAAACGTCAGTGTGGAACCGGAATACTTCCCTTTCGGTAAAGACCATGAACGGGTGCTGTGTGCTAATACATATCCCAGTAAACCTCTGTTAAGAGTTACCTGATGCTGACCAGAGGAAAGTACAACATTACTTAGTTTCAAATGCTGCAGTCCATTGTTTTCAACCGTTAAACGCTCAGGTGAAACATGAGTATTCAGGCGGAAAACAAAATCGTTCATGTCCACTGCCGATTTAGGCGTATTAATAAAAACGGGTAAGGTATATCGTAATAAAAACCGGACAGCATGCTTGCCACTTTTATCCGCAGATCCTGGTAATTCATCCACGACCAGTTTATATGACTGTTCGCCTTT
>Ga0157363_1000531_pt1 | contig 29192 bp, 21 predicted proteins | sample AttsexASBM1_FD_111477 | JGI IMG/M metagenome (GOLD analysis project Ga0157363, IMG submission 111477) | Fungus gardens microbial communities from leaf cutter ant in Ribeirão Preto, State of São Paulo, Brazil - Atta sexdens ASBM1 | ecosystem: Host-associated > Fungi > Mycelium > Unclassified ... | reverse complement strand
GCGTGTTGTGGTCATGGATGGTGACCGCGTCGAAGATTACGACGTCGAGACATCGACCAAGAAGCAGCTCAAGGGCAATATCTATCTTGCCAAGGTCATTCGCGTAGAGCCGAGCCTTCAGGCCGCTTTCGTCGAATATGGCGGCAACCGCCACGGCTTCCTTGCCTTCAGCGAAATCCACCCGGACTATTTCCAGATTCCTGTCGCAGATCGCGAAAAGCTCATCGCGCTCCAGGAAGAGGAAATTGCCGAACGTGGTGATGCGGCGGATGATGCCGAGACCGAAACGGTTTCCGAAGACGGTGCCGATAACGAAGACGGCGACAACCACGACCGTCGTACCCCCGAAACTGTTGGTGGCGAGCATGACACGGGCGAAGAAAGCGCGTCGTCGCGTCGCACGGCCCGCTTCCTGCGCAACTACAAGATTCAGGAAGTGATCCGCCGCCGTCAGGTGCTGCTGGTGCAGGTTGTTAAGGAAGAGCGCGGCAACAAGGGCGCGGCCCTGACCACCTACATCTCCCTTGCCGGTCGCTATTGTGTCCTGATGCCAAACGCCCTGCGTGGCGGTGGCGTCTCGCGTAAAATTACCTCCGATGCTGACCGCCGCCGTCTGCGCGACGTGATTGCAGAGCTGGACCTGCCGAAGTCCATGGCGATGATCGTCCGCACCGCTGGTGCCGGACGCCCAGCGCAGGAAGTGACGCGCGACTGCGAATATCTGCTGCAACTCTGGGACGACATCCGCTCCCATGCTCTGTCTTCGGTCGCGCCGACGCTGGTTTATGAGGAAGCAAGCCTCATCAAGCGCGTCATCCGCGATCTGTTTTCCAAGGACATCGAAGACATCCTCGTGGATGGCGAAGCCGCCTGGAAGAGCGCACGCGAGTTCATGCGCCTGCTGATGCCGAGCAACGCTAACAAGGTGAAGCTGTGGCAGAACCGCGGCCAGAGCCTGTTTGCGCGCTATAATGTCGAACATCATCTGGACGCGATGTTCTCGCCGACAGCCCGCCTGCCTTCGGGCGGCTATCTGGTCATCAACCAGACCGAAGCGCTCGTCGCCATCGACGTGAACTCCGGCAAGTCCACATCGCAGCGCAACATCGAGGAAACGGCCCTGCGTACGAACCTCGAAGCTGCCGAGGAAGTGGGCCGCCAGCTGCGTCTGCGCGATCTGGCTGGGCTCGTCGTGATCGATTTCATCGACATGGAAAGCCGCCGCCACAACGCACAGGTGGAAAAGCGCCTCAAGGAAGCGCTGCGCTCCGACCGTGCGCGCATTCAGGTCGGGCATATTTCCCATTTCGGTCTGCTGGAAATGTCCCGCCAGCGCCTGCGTCCGTCTATTGCGGAATCCGTTCTCACGCCCTGCCCCCATTGTCAGGGCACCGGCTTCATCCGCGGGACGGAAAGCTCGGCCCTGCACGTTCTGCGCGCCATTGACGAAGAAGGTGCACGCCAGCGTTCAGCCGAAATCGAAGTTTATGTCGGCTCCGAGATCGCGCTTTATATTCTCAACCACAAGCGCTCGTGGCTTGCGGATATCGAACGCCATCATCGCATGCAGGTCGTCTTCCGTACGGAAGAAAATCTTGCCGCAGCAGATATGCGGATCGAACGCCTGAAAGCCCAGATCCCGGCTCCGGCACAGGCCCGTGCTCCGGAACGGACGGAACGCACTATGGAGCGTGCGCCAGAAAGCGTCCGCACGATCGAGATCATCGAAGAACAGGCTCCGGTCGCCCTGCGGACGGAGACCCCGGTCGTCGATGCGGAAATCATCGAGGATGTTGTGCCGTCGGAAGGTCACGAAGACAGCAACGATGGCCGTCGCCGCCGTCGCCGTCGCCGTCGTGGCGGTCGTCGCGAGCATAACGGAGATATCGCAGCGGACGCCCCGCAGGACCACATCGTCCATGCACCAGAAGAGCGTGAGACCCCGGTTGCGGACAGTGCCGACGAAAACGGCATCATTCCGGGCCGCCGCCGCACCCGCTTCAAGCGCGTCGTCAAGGAGTCCGAAGGCTCCGAAGCACCACACGCAGAGCCGGTTGCCGAAGCCCGCGACGTGGCACCCCGGCGTCCTGCTCCGGCAGCGCGCCCTGCCGCACCGGCGCCCGTCGCCCGCAACCCGCGCCGCTGGGAAGAACGCGAAGAGCGTCCCGTCCAGCATCGCTATACAGGCCCAACACCTGCCGATCCGTTCGGCGGCAGCTTCGACATCTTCGACGTGATCGAACAGGCCGAATTTGAAGGGACGACACAGGCCCTTCAGACCGGGATCAGCATCCCTGCGGATGTTGTGATCGAGCACACCCCGGCTGTCGAAACGGTCGTTGTCGTGGAAGAGCCCGCAGTCGAAGCTCCAGTAGCGGAAGCTCCGGCAACGGAAGAGGCTCCCAAGCCCCGCCGTGGTCGCGGACGTCGACCGGCCCGTGCCAAGACGGTGGATGCCGCTCCTGCCGAGACGGCTGTAGAAGCCCCTGCGGCGGACGTCGCTCCGGCTCCGATTGTGGAAGAACCCGCTGCCGAAGAGGCTCCCAAGTCCCGCCGGACCCGGACGCGCCGCACGTCAAAGACCGTTGCCGTTGAAGCCCCAGCCGAACCCGCTGCGGAAATCGTGGCAGCTCCGGTAGAAGTCGCAGCAGAAGAGCCTGCCAAACCGAAGCGTGGGCGAACCCGTCGCACGCCGAAGGCCGCCGCTGTTGAAGCGCCTGCCGAGGATGGAAACATCCTTCAGCCGGTGAATATTGATGAAGTCGCTCCAACGAAGCGTCGTGCAGGATGGTGGAAGCGCTGATCCGTCAGCACTTTCCACGCCTATAAAAAAGGCCGGTCAGGAAATCCTGACCGGCCTTTTTCTTTGACACTGAATGAAGCGGTGTCCTGCTTCAGCGGCAGACGCTCTGCGCCCCGGTTGCCGCAATATAGGTACCGGTCAGCGGCTGGAAACAGGCATTGCGCGGACAGGAACTCGTGCTGGCCAGACTTTGCGGATATAGCGCCGCGCCAGCCTGCGCCTGCTCCTGAAGCGCTGATCCGCACAGCGGTGTGTTCAGCGGCGCGGAAGGGTCGTTGAACAGCTTCTTCTTGCCGTCTTCAGGCGCTTCTTCCGCCAGACCCGGCGCGAAATCCTGCGGCGGGATCCGGGCCTGCGTCGTAGCGGCGGCAGGGCGCGCGGGGGCCGTGGGCTGCTCGGCGCAGGCTGCAAGCAGTGGCAGGGCAACGAGACTCAACCAGAACGAACGCATGCAGACTCCGGATCGCAGATCAGATGGATGAAAAAATCAAAGCCCAAGATCGCCCTGCGGCGACAAGCTGTCCAGTCTTGCGCCACGATCTCCATCCACGAAAGACAGAACAACGCGATCGGCAACAGGTCTTGCTTCCGCACTCGTAACGGGTTGTCCGTTCATATCCTGCACGAGCACATAACCACGACTGAGAATGGCGCGGGGCGAGACGGCTTCCAGATGGCTGCCCAGCCCCTGAAGACGCATTTTCTGAAGGCGGATGGCGCTTCTGAGAACGTCTGGCGACAGGCGCTGACGTTCGGTGCGCAGATGGAAGGTCTGAAGCGACCGCTGCCATGAGGCGTCCAGACCGCCCGAAACCATCTGCAAGGCGGCACGCCGACGTTCGATCAGTAACTCGGGGTTCGGCAGATGGGTAGCGGAGGCGTTCAGGCGAGCTCGCGCACGACTGACGAGAAGTTCAGGCGCGGGCAGACGCAGGGCCTGTAAACGCGCTTGGCTGCGCCCGATCAGAAGTTCCGGCGATGGCAGATGCATCCCCGGCCCATCAAGTCGATGCCGGACGCGCATGACGAAGGACGGCAGCGCCAGATCGAGCCGCTGCCCCCGATCCTCCAGACGCATTCGCGCGGAATCCAGCAACCCAGGCAGGTCGGGTAGACGGGCGGCAGCCTGATCCAGACGCGCGCGGGCCGTCTGGATGATGCGTGTCAGCGCACCCGTCAGACGCGCATTCCGGTGCGCCATGTCCGCGACCATTTCCGAGCGCAACGGCACGGCCATCTCGGCGGCGGCAGTCGGTGTAGGGGCTCGACGGTCCGACACGAGATCAATCAGCGTCGTGTCGGTTTCATGTCCGACCGCGGAAATGACTGGCACGGGACAGGCCGCGACCGCTCGCAGGACGCGCTCATCATTAAACGCCATCAGGTCTTCAAGAGAGCCACCGCCGCGCGCAACAATGAGCACATCCGGCGTGCGCGGACGGCGGACGGACATACCTTCAATAGCGGCGGCAATCTGGGATGCCGCGCCTTCGCCCTGCACCGGCACCGGCCAGAGCAGAACATCGCGTGGAAAGCGGCGGCTGATCGTCGTGATGATATCGTGCAGAACCGCACCGGAGCGCGATGTAATGACCCCCACGAGAGACGGCAGGAACGGTATGGCCTTCTTGCGCTCGGGGTCGAACAGCCCTTCTTCAAGCAGTTTGCGGCGCAGGCGCTCGATATTGGCGAGAAGCGCCCCTTCGCCCGCGAATTCCATACGGTCGATGACAAGCTGATAGCTCGAACGCTCGCCATAGGCCGAGACGCGCCCTGTCGCGATGACCTCGTTGCCGTTTTCGGGCGCCATGCCGAGGCGCGAGACACTTCCACGCCAGATCACACCCGCAATCTTGCCGCCTTCATCCTTGAGCGACAGGTAGATGTGCCCGGACGGATAGCGTTTGAGTTCCGTGATCTCGCCGCGCACACGGACACGTCCGAATCCGCTCTCCAGAGTGCGTTTGATCGCCCCCGAAATCTCGGAAACCGAATATTGCGGTACATTCCCGCGGATCGACGCGCCAACACTCTCCATCATGGCGCCAGTCTATGCTACGCACGCCCTCAAACGAAGCCCATGAGTGCAGAATAAAGGATAAGCGGAATGCGCGTTTTGCTGGTCGGTTCCGGAGGGCGTGAACATGCCCTGGCTACATGTCTTGCGCGCTCGCCGAGCCTGACTGCTCTTTATGCGGTGCCGGGCAATCCCGGAATGGCGTCCGTTGCAACGCTCGTTCCGCTGAAAGCCGACGATGTTCTAGGTCTGGTCCGGTTCGCACAGGAGCAGAAGATCGACCTGATCGTCCCCGGCCCCGAAGCGCCTCTGGTGGCCGGACTGGCAGACGCCTGTGCCGAAGCGGGCATTCCGTGCGCCGGTCCGACGAAAGCCGCGGCCCTGCTGGAGGGTAGCAAGGCCTTCACGAAGGACGTGGCGGACGCAGCCGGTATTCCGACCGCGCGCTGGGAACGATTTGAAGACGAGGCTCCGGCCATCGAATTCGTGCGTCGTCGGGGTGCGCCCATCGTCATCAAGGCGGATGGCCTGGCCGGTGGCAAGGGCGTCGTCGTGGCGCAGAGCGTGGATGAGGCCGAAGACGCCATCCGCAGGCTCGGCATGCCGCTCGTGATCGAGGAGTGTCTGGTGGGCGAGGAAGTCTCGCTTTTTGCCTTCTGCTCGGACGACAAGGCTGTTCTGATCGGCGCGGCCCGCGATCACAAGCGCCTCGGCGATGGTGATACCGGCCCGAACACGGGCGGCATGGGGGCGATTTCGCCTCCTCCGGCTTTCGGACGCGAGATGCAGGAAAAGGCGCTCGACATCATGGTGCGCCCGATGCTGGCCGAGATGGTCCGTCGTGGTACGCCATTCCGGGGCGTGATCTTTGCCGGGTTGATGCTGACGACCGAAGGGCCGAAGCTGATCGAATATAACGTCCGTTTTGGCGACCCCGAAGCACAGGCCCTGCTGATCCGCCTGCAATCAGACCTGCTGCCAGTTCTTGCCGCACTGGCACAGGGCAATCTCGAACACGCCGCCGCCGAGTTCTCGGACGAGCATTCGATCTCGCTGGTTCTGGCCGCCAACGGCTATCCGGATGCCCCGAAAAAGGGTGGCCACATCAGTGGGATCGAACGTGCCGAGGCCGTTCCGGGCGTTTCGGTTTTCCATGCTGGGACGAAGCTGACGGATGGTGTTCTGGTTGCGGATGGCGGCCGTGTCCTGACGGTCTGCGCGAAGGCCGCAACCCCGGAAGACACCCGCAAGCTGGCCTATGAAGGGGCGTCTGCGATCCAGTGGGAGGACAAGATTTTCCGTAACGATATCGGGTTGTAATTTTTACAACTCAGGACGAAACAGAGCTAATAGTATTTTTCTTTATTTCTATTGCTAAATTCAGAAGATCTATCGCTCTGTTAATCCCTTTTTCTCTCCGAAAAACAAATATATCCAAAATAGAAAAAATAGCTCTAAATACAAAAAATAGAGCCAATATCACGATTAAGTATTTTGGAGCATTATTTAATGCCAATATACCAACAATAATAGCTGCGGAAATTGGCAATAATCCAATTTTGCGGCTATCCCCAATAAACAGATTATTTGCATTTTGACGAGAAGTCATTTCACGATTGCATACGTTCAGTGCAAGACGAAGAGTATCAGAATCGTACCTTAAAAGCCTATTTACATAAGCAACATCCTCAATGCCATAAACACTGATATCAGAACAAAATTAGGAATATAATTCCTAATTCTTTTTTTCTGCACCTTAATAAACTAGTACATTGCATAAACAATCATTACCAATGGAATTAAACTGAATGAACAAATAATATAAAGAATATATAAATTGTTATCATTATATAAAAATAAAAAATAACATACAATTAAAACCGAAATTATTACGACAGACTTGATATTTTTCAATTTTATGCTATGGGATATATCTTTAATTACTTTTAAAACGTCATTTATTTCATTTTCTTTCATGATTTTCTCTCAAATTTACTCAACCCAGACATGCGAAAACAGCATGTGGTTCAGAAGGGTCGAATAATAATTCCCCAGCCGTTTTGAAACAAAATCGACCGTTTTCATCTGGATCATCGGAGCGCCGGGCATCTGCTGCATGATGGCATGGCCTGCGTCCTGCCAGATCGGCGCAGCTTTTGACGGGTCTATCTGGGCTTTTGCCTGATCGAACAAAGACTGGATGTGCGGGTCGCAGAAGCCCGTGACATTCGGGGAGACGGCTGAATTGGGATGGTAATTGTCACAGCCAAACAGGTCGTCGAGAAAGGTTGAGGCGGAAGGATAGTCCGCGAACCAGTAGGCCAGCGCGATCTGGACGTGATTGGCGGTATTCTGTTCGTAGGATTCCGCAAGGCCCGCCGTGATGGGGCGAAGCTGCGCATTCAGGCCTACTGCCTGCAAGGCATTGCGCAGATAGGTGCCCATACCCAGTTCCATGGCACGGTTGGGCACCACCAATGTGACCGAAGCCCCCTCCGCCCCCGCTTCACGGATCAGACGGCGCGCGCGCTCCACATCCTGCGGACAGTCCAGTCCCAGATCCGCGCCGGGAATGCCGTGCGGCACCATCTGACACAGGGGAACAGAGATCGCGCTGCCCCCGAACAGGATCGTCATGGCATGGCGGTTGACAGCCATGCTGACGGCCTGACGCACCCGCACATCGGTGAAGGGTTTTTCGTGCGTGTTCATCGCCAGATAATACAGACCCAGCAGCGGCTCGATATGGACCTGCGCCGTGTATTGCGCGCCGAGTTCGCCCAGGCGGTCTCCCGGCTTGGCGTCCAGCATCCAGTCATACCGGCCCTGCTCGACCGCCGTGACCTGTGCTTCGTCCGAAAGACCGAAATCATATTCAATACGATCCACAAATCCGTCCGTCTGGGCCTGCGGATTCCAGACGTGGAAATACGGATTGCGCTCCAGAACCATGCCGTGTCCGGGATCGTACTGCGTGATGCGATATGGTCCGGTGCCGGGAATTGTTGTGCCGCCCATATCATGAGTGGGAGTTGTGGCGGGCAGAATCACCGCATGGGGGAAGGCCAGTTTGTAGAGAAATTCGCCATCCGGTTTCGTCAGATGAAAGACGATTTCGCCAGTCTCCGGATGTCCTTCGACGCCAGGAAGCGTGCAGCGGTCGGGCTTTGCCAGACAGTCCGCAGCTCCCTCGATACCGCCATAGAAAGATCCCGCCGTCGGGCCTCCGGCACGATAGATCCGGCGGAAAGACGCCACCACGTCTTCCACGCGCACGGGAGATCCGTCGGAAAAATGCAGGCCGGAGCGGAGATGCAGGCGCCATGTCAGGCCATCGGGGCTGATGACTGGCATGGCATCGGCAAGGTCCGGCACCACCTCCAGGCCCGCCGTTCCGCGCGCCAGACGAAACGTCAGGAGCGGATCGTACATGTTGAGGAACACCTGCATGTACTGCGTGCCGTAATTGATCTGCGGGTCCAGCGTACCGCCCGGACCATCAGCCGTCAGATGCAGTGTGCCGCCACGATGGGGGCTGCCGAGCGTGATGCCGTTCCAGTCCGGCGGGGTCTCGTCCTGTGCACGGGCCTGAAAAGCCCCCAGCCCCAGAAACAGACCAGCCGCAAGAAGCGTAGCCCCCCGCCGTATCATTCAGCGCTTCGCAAGCTCACGCAGACGCGCGATCAGCGCATCCGCGTTGCCATCTGCCGGGATTGTTCCGGCATAGCGGGCGTTCGGGTCCATGATGACGATCTGTGGCGCAGGAACGAAATGGTCTCCCTCCTTCTGGAGCGGCGCATGATATTCTTCCGTCATGGCCTTGATCATGTTCGGAGTGCCTGTGAAAGGCATGACATGGGAGGCGACGGGCAGAACGTATTCCCGAAGCGGGTCGGCCTCGTCGAACGGATTGAGGGACACCGCAAGTGGCGAGACACGGATGCCGTCTTTGCGGAGCGCCACCAGAGCCTGCTCCATGCTCTTTAGGACCGGCTGACACTTATCTTCGGGGCAGTTGGCATCGAAGAACCAGACCAGCATCCATGTATTATGGAAATCGCCTTCGGTGACGGTGCTTTCGCCCAGCGAGTCCAGACGGAAACTGCCGCCGACCTCATTGCCGTTGGATTGGACCAGAAGGCCCGGCCCACCATTGGACGCAAAGTGGAAGCCGACATATCCTAGAACGGCCGCCACGGCGAGAACGCCCCAGATGATGCGATTGCCGACCCGCTTGCGGCGTTCGTGATTGGTCTGCATGACCTTCCTGTCTTTAATGTGCGTCAGCCCAGCTTGGGCCGATACCGGTTTCGACTTCAAGGGCCACGTCGAGTGTGGCGGCCCCTTCCATTTCCGTGCGGACAAACGCCGCCAGTGCCTTCGCGTCCTGCTCCTCGACTTCGAAGAGCAGTTCATCGTGCACCTGAAGCACCATTTTCGCCTTCAGGCCCGTTTCGGGCAGGCGTCGCGCCAGATGGACCATGGCGCGCTTGATAATGTCCGCAGCACCGCCCTGAAGCGGAGCGTTGATGGCTTGACGTTCCGCATAGGCGCGACGAGCACCGTTTTTCTCCGCAATGCCCGGCACATAGCAGCGACGTCCGAACGGCGTCGTGACATAGCCGTGCTTTTTCGCCTCTTCCTTGGTCCGCTCCATATAGGCGCGGATGCCGGGATAACGGGCGAAATAGGCGTCGATATAGGACCGCGCCTCGCCCGGCGAAATCTGGAGCTGCTGCGCCAGACCGAAGGCCGAAATGCCATAGATAATGCCGAAATTAATGGCCTTGGCCCGGCGACGGGTCAGGGGGTCCATGCCTTCAAGCGGAATACCGAACACTTCAGACGCTGTGCGGGCATGAATATCCTGCCCCAGACGGAACGCTTCGAGCAGCGGCTCAATCTGTGCGACATGAGCCAGAAGGCGCAGCTCGATCTGACTGTAATCTGCGGACAGCAGAACACAGCCGGGAGCGGCGACGAATGCCTTGCGGATGCGCGCGCCTTCTTCGGTGCGGATAGGGATGTTCTGAAGATTCGGCTCGTTGGACGACAGACGGCCCGTCGTGGTGATGGCCATCTGGAAGGACGTGTGAACCCGCTGCGTATCCTGATCCATCTGCTGGACCAGCGCATCGGCATAGGTCGATTTCAGCTTGGCCAGTTGCCGCCAGTCCAGAATCTTGCGCGGCAAGTCGTGTCCCTGCTCGGCCAGCGTTTCCAGCACGCCAGAATCGGTGCCCCAGCTTCCGCTTTTCGTTCGTTTGCCGCCGGGGAGACTCATTTCGTCGAACAGGATTTCGCCAAGCTGCTTGGGGGAACCGACATTGAAGCTCCGCCCCACCTGCTCGTGGATCTCCTGCTCGATGGTGCCCATGCGTTCGGCGAAATCAACGGACATACGGCGCAGTTCGGTAGCGTCCACCTTGATGCCGACATCCTCCATATCCGTCAGGATCTGGATCAGCGGACGTTCGATTTCTTCATACAACGCCAGTGCCTGACGGGTCCGCAACTGCGGGCGCAGCACCTGCCACAGACGCAGCGTCACGTCCGCATCCTCGGCAGCATAGGCCGTCGCTGCCTCGATCGCGACCTGTGCAAACGGAATACGCTTGCGGCCCGTTCCCGTCACGGAATCATAAGTGACGGGCGTATGCCCCAGATGCAGTTCGGAAAGCTCGTCCATCCCCTGCCCGTGCTCACCTGCGGACTGGGCGTAGGAAATCAGCATCGTATCGTCGATCGGCGTAATTTCGGGAATGCCAGCGCCACGAAAGACAGTCAGATCGTATTTCGCGTTCTGAAATACCTTGAGAACAGACGCATCCTCCAACAGAGGCTTCAGACGCTCCAGCGCCTCGGTACGGTCCAGCTGGCGGAAGGCCGCTTCCCCGGTCGAATCTTCTTCCAGAAGGTCGCGGACGGTCTCGTGCAGGAACGGCACATAACAGGCCTTCCCCGGCGCAACTGACAATGACAGCCCGACCATATTGGCCTGACGCGCATTGAGACTGTCCGTCTCGGTATCGACAGCCACCACACCTGCGGTTCGCGCATCCGCGATCCAGCGATCCAGCGTGTCCAGATCCGTCACGGTCTCGTAAGGGCCATAAGGCGCATCGGGGATCGTGATGGCCGCAGCGTCTTTCCGTTCCGCAGCCTTGTCTTCGGGCCGGACAATCTGGCGCGTGAACGGACGCGGCTTGGCGGCCAGACCCAGCCCCATACGCTGGATCGTGGAATGGAAACCCATCTCCTCCAGCCAGTCCCGCAGCGTTTCGCGAACCGGCTCGCGGCATCCCAGCTCGCTGATCGGCTGCGGCATCGGTGCGTTGTCGTCCAGCAGCACCAGCTTGCGGGACATACGCGCGGCCTCGGCATGTTCGATCAGATTGTCGCGCCGCTTGGAGGCCTTCATGCCGGGCGCGGCAGCAAGGATCTGCTCCAGCGTGCCGTATTCGTTGACGAGTTGTGCCGCACCCTTCGGACCAATCCCGGGAACACCCGGCACGTTGTCCGTCGAGTCTCCCATCAGCGCCTGCACATCCACGACCTGATCGGGGCGCACGCCGAACTTGGCTTCGACCTCGGCCTCACGGATCGGCTTCTGCTTCATCGGATCCATCAGCTCAACGCCGGGACGCACAAGCTGCATCAGGTCCTTGTCAGACGAGATGATGGTGCAGCACCCGCCCTCCTCCACGACCGCCTTGGCATAGGCGGCAAGCAGGTCATCCGCCTCCCAGCCCTCAAGCTCGATCGACGGCACGTTGAAGGCAGCCGTGGCATCACGGATCAGACCGAACTGCGGGCGCAGATCTTCCGGGGCTTCCGGACGGTGCGCCTTGTATTGCGGATAAATCTCGTTACGGAACGTCACGCGGCCAGCGTCGAAAATCACGGCCAGATGCGTGCCCACATGATCCCGCAACAGGCGCGTCAGCATGTTCGTAAAGCCATAAACCGCATTGACCGGCACGCCCTGCGGGCTGCTCATCGGCGGCAGGGCGTGGAAGGCGCGGAAGATGAAACCAGATCCGTCGATCAGGACCAGATGGGGCTTTCCCGAATCAGGCTTTTCCAGATCAGGTTTTTCTAACGGCACGAATGTCTCCCTTCTCGCCCCGAAGGAGCGGACGTTCTAAAATCTGTGCGATGATAGGCCCATTCCCTTCCGTTTCAAACCGCCTCACACGTCTTTCCTGCGGGCTACTTGGCCTGCTGGCGTTACAGGCCTGCACGGCACCGCATATGCCCGACCTGCATCCGACGACGCGGGAAACGGCCCTGATCCCCCCAACACTGATGCTCGACATGTCGGACGGCGCCCGTGTTCCGCTGCGTCTTTATCCCGCCGCCACATCACAACCACGTGGCATCATCCTCGCACTGCACGGATATGGCGACAGCCGGGACGCATGGGAATTCGCAGCGCCAACCTTCACCTCCGCAGGCTTTACACTCGCCGCCCCGGACATCCGCGGCTTCGGACAGACCCCGAACCGTGGCGGATGGAGCAGTACGGCGAGACTGGTGCAGGACGCCCGCGAGCAGGTGCTCTGGCTGCACGCCCGTTATCCGCACGTCCCGATTCACGTCATGGGAGAAAGCATGGGGGGTGCCATCGCCCTCCTGCTAGCGACCACCGACACGCCGCAAATCAACAGTACAATTCTGCTTGCCCCAGCGGCCCTGAATATCGGCCAACCTTGGGAAGCAGTTCTTGGCGGGATGGATTTTCTTGCCCCACACTGGAAACTGGACGGCTCGGCAGTGCCGGGTCATCGCGTCGCCAGTGACAATATTCAGGCGCTGCGCCGGATGTATTTCGATCCCCTCACCCTGCATAGTTCGACGATTCATCCGCTTTATGGCCTGACATTGTTAATGCACAGCGCCTACGAAGCGGCTCCAAAAACACGGACCCCGCTGCTCATCATTTTTGGAGGCCGGGACCAGTTCGTCCTGCCGCCCTTCACGGCACGACTTCTTCGCAGATTGCCTGCTGGTACTCGACTGGACGAACTGCCGGGCGCGCATCATCTTCTCAGCCGTGATCGCAGAGGGGCTGCACAGGATGCCGTGTCATGGCTGACCGAACCGGAGCATTTTCTGCCCTCCGGCGGTGATATCGCCGCTGCCGCATGGCAGGCCACGGCCCAGACACAGAGTTTTCCATGATCACCACCCGATCACAGGTCTGAACAACAGAACTTTAAAAAAGAGGGCTGGCAATCTTCCGCCGAAGCAGTTATCTGAACCCACATGGACCTGTAGCTCAGCTGGATAGAGCGTTGCCCTCCGAAGGCAAAGGTCACGCGTTCGAATCGCGTCAGGTCCACCACGCTCCCCAGATTTTGAGGCGTTTAGGGTTTTTGGTTAACCTCAGTTCCTGCTGAAAGGGGAGCCAGGACGTTATTGCGCGCGCCGACCCTCAAAGCGACCTTCAGATAAAAAATCGCGTTGTTTTTAGATAGTTCAGGAGTTTGCGACGTCGCAGGATAACACGCCAGGGTGTCAGGATACGGGTTAGAAGCCACATTCTGTTCGCGTGACGGTCTATTTTGTTCAGACCGGATTGTCCTGACGAATGAAAGTATTCTCTGAGCGAATAGAAAGCCTCCAACTGTGGGAACTGTTTTAAAAGTTCAGCATAGGATGCCATGAAACGTCCTTGCCACGGACGCGCTTTTGAAAACCATGGCTTTTCAGCACCTGTAAAATGAATGATCGACGGCTTAACAATGTTCAGGAGGTTGTTTTCGGCGAACATTGTCGTGAAATTATATTTGGGTGACATGGGCAGTCTTCTGCCGACACATACAGCGTTCAAAGCACTCTGATCGTGAAAGATACAGTCTTCAGAATGTTTTACAAAATAGTCAAATGCTTCTTGGCAAAGATTGATCCATGTCTCACGCGTTGCAGCCAAGACACCTGAGTTAAAATAATCTTCCTCATGCGAAATCCCCAGTTTTTTGAGGTATTCGCGTGTTTTCTCTCCGGATTTGTCATGCTCCTTTGCTTTGAGGAACTGTCGGTCAATGACACCGAGTATCTTACCGTTCGGAATATCAGCATTTGCTAAATCGAAAATTGATCCAACAACCTGAACATCTCCATCAATATAGAGGATGTTTTCATATTTGGAATCTATGTAAGATCCGGCAAAGAAACGGCCCAGAGCTGAAATGGAAATATGTGTTTTTCTGAACGAAAGCGTTTCCTGTTCACTCAATACTTTATCAAGATCAAGCCTAATTGTCGTAATGCCATGAGCTTTGACAAGATCGGTGATCGTCCGAAAATCCGTATCATCAAGATCTGTCGTGAACAGGAATAGATCCGCAACACTCATCGTATCTTTCTGGCGACTGATCTGAAGCATCGCGAGGATGCTGGGCACCAGAAAATTTCTATCCGCAACAAAGATAATTGCAGTTTTTTGGCCCAAAACAGGATCCTCTCTCGTCACAGCAGCGTCAGACTTTCTATTGAGGATGCCATATTATTTTATAACTGTTTAGTTAATATTTTTCTCAACATGCCCTCCAAGACTCTTTGCTACGGTGTATAGAAATAATCTTCAAAACACTGAATTGCAGGCATAGTATTCATGGCTGCCACGAAGGCAGCCAAAATGTCAGACCAGACTCATGGTCCGAACGTCGATCATTCCGAAATCCGTAATCTTGAGATGAGGAATGACAGGGAGCGGCAGGAACGCCAGTTGCAGGAACGGCTCTTCCAGAACCACGCCCATCTCTTTCGCGGCCTGTCGCAACACGATCAGATCATCGCGCACCTGTTCATAGGGGGCATCGCTCATCAGCCCTGCAACGGGAAGACGCAGTTCCGCCACCACCTGTCCATCACGGACGGCCACGAAACCGCCGCCGGTCTTTTCCAGATGGTTCACCGCGCAGGCCATATCGGCGTCACTGGTTCCAACGACACAGATATTATGGCTGTCGTGTCCGACTGAGGATGCCAGTGCTCCGCGTCCGAGGCCGAAGCCGCGGACAAAACCGCGCCCGATATTGTCGTTATGCCCGTGCCGCGCCACGACGCAGACCTTTGCGATATCCTGCGCGGGGTCAGGCAGAACGGCACCATCGTCTTCCGGAAGATCCAGACGCAGGAATTCGGTAATGATCTGTCCCGGAATGATCCCCATGACCGGACGATCTGTGCTGCTGCCTTCAATCCGCATATCCCGCGCGCTCACCGGGTTTGGCAGTTGCACGCTGTCCAACCCAACGGGCGCTACGATTTCGCGCTCTGCAAACAGCGCATCGTTCACCAGACGCCCGGCGGAAATGACATCCGACACCTGACAACGCTCCAGATCGTCGAGCAGAACGATATCCGCGCGCTTGCCGGGCGCGATCTGCCCGCGATCTTTCAGACCAAAGGCGCTGGCGGCTGAGAGCGAAGCTGCGCGGTATGCGGCCAGAGGCTCCACGCCGAGCTCAATCGCCCGTCGAATGAGGAAATCCAGATGGCCTTCATGGGCAATTTCGAGCGGATTGCGGTCATCCGTGCAAAACGCAAAGAACGGTGATGTGGCGACGTTCAGCAGCGGGACCAGCGCTTCGAGGTCCTTGCAGACAGAGCCTTCGCGGATCAGGACGGTCATACCTTTCCGCACTTTCTCCAGCGCTTCTTCGGCTGCTGTAGCCTCGTGATCGGTCGAAATTCCGGCTGACAGATAGCCGTTGAGGGCCTTGCCGCGCATGAGAGGCGCATGGCCGTCGATATGGCCGTCCGCAAAGGCCGCGAGCTTGTCCATGCAGCCCGGATCGCCGTTCAGAACGCCCGGGATATTCATGAATTCGGCCAGACCGATCACTTTCGGATGGCTCCGATAAGGCAGCAGATCATCGACATTTAGGACCGCTCCCGACGTCTCCATCGACGTTGCCGGAACACAACTTGAGAGATTGACCCGCAAGTCCATGATGGTCCGCTCGGCGGCCGCCAGAAAATAATCGAATGCGGCGCGGCCCAGCACATTGGCCATTTCGTGCGGATCGCAGATAGCGGTCGTTACGCCATGCGGCAGAACACAGCGGTCGAACTCGAACGGCGTGACCAGCGAGGATTCAACATGCAGATGCGTGTCAATGAAGCCGGGCACGGCAATCCGGCCTGCGCCCTCGATCGTCTGCACACCGTCATAGTCGCCATAAGTCCCGACAATCCGGTCGCCACAGATGGCGATATCGGTGGGAACAAGATCCCCCGTAACCAGATCGAACAGCCGGACATTGCGGATGACCAGATCGGCAGGCTCGCGTCCCTGCCCCTGAGCCACCCGGCGCATGATGGTTTTCTGCATGTCTGAAATCCTCCGTTTGTCAGCAATTCATGCTTATACCGCACGAAGGAGGTGGATCTCAAAGTGGCATATTGTCGATCAGCCGGACCGCTCCTGCCTGCACAGCCAAAAGCACCAGTGCGTTTTCGGAACAGGGGTCTTCGCGGCGGAACGTATCCGCATTCACGACCGTGGCATAGTCGATGTCCGGCAGGCCGGCCTTTATCAGGCTGACGCGCAGAGCTCTCTCCAGAACATCCGCGTTGCGTTCACCGCCGCGGAACAGGCGCGCAGCTTCCTGCAACGCCCGATACAGTGCCGGGGCTCTCTGACGGTTTTCAGGCGTCAGACGCACATTGCGGCTGGACCGCGCGAGGCCGTCGTCTTCGCGCGCGATGTCACAGACCACGATTTCGACCGGGATATCCAGATCCGCTACGAAACGCCGAACGACCGCGCATTGTTGGGCATCCTTCTGTCCGAAATAGGCCCGCTGCGGCTGGACGATATTGAACAGCTTCGTCACGACCGTCGCCACACCGGAGAAATGTCCGGGGCGGGACTGGCCTTCGAGTTCGTCCGCAACACCGCCGACTTCAATGCGGGTGGCGAAACCCGGCGGATAAAGCACATCCGGCGTCGGTAGGAATACGAGATCGGCTCCGGCTTCTTTCAGAAGCGCCAGATCACGGTCCGGATCGCGGGGATAGGAAGCGTAGTCTTCGTTCGGGCCGAACTGCGTCGGGTTGACGAAAATGCTGACGGCCACCGCACCGTTTTCGGCCTTGGCCCTGCGGACGAGGCCCAGATGGCCTTCGTGCAGGAAGCCCATCGTCGGAACGAAGCCTAACGTCGCATAGTCTTTGCGTGCGCTCCGAATCGCCGCGATTGTTTCAAAAACCTGCATCTGTATCTCCTTTCCGGCCAGAACCAGTCATGCGGAACCTGACAAACCCTGCCGCACATGGCAATCAGACGCTTATGACTGCTGCGTCCCCTTCCCCGTTCCTCGGCCCATCCATTGCCATCATCGGAGCCGGTCCGGCAGGGCTGTTCGCAGCCGAAGTCCTGTCTGCACGAGGATGCAGGGTGCAGGTCTTCGACCGGATGCCCAGCGTGGGGCGCAAGCTGCTCATGGCCGGGCGCAGCGGGCTGAACCTGACGCATTCGGAGCCGCTGGACAGGTTTCTGAAGCGTTATGGCAACGCGCAGGACTGGCTCGAACCCACTATTCGCGCCTTTCCGCCAGAGGTGCTGAGACAATGGGCGGAAGGCCTCGGGCAGCCATGTTTTTCCGGCTCTTCAGGACGGGTGTTTCCCAAAGCCATGAAAGCCTCTCCACTCCTGCGGGCATGGCTTGAGCGTCTGGCGCAGCAGGGCGTAGCGATCCGGACCCGGCATCGTTTCGTCGGCTGGGAGGGTTCGGCCCCTGTTTTCGATACCCCTGACGGCCGGATTTCCGTTCAGGCCGATGCGACCCTCCTGACACTGGGGGGCGCAAGCTGGTCCCGTCTGGGATCGGACGGTCTCTGGGCAGACCTCCTGCCGAATGCAACCGCGCCTTTCGCCCCCGCAAACTGCGGCTTAGTGCCGGACTGGCCAGCGGATTTCGCAGCACGGCACGACGGTAGCGTCCTGCATTCGGTCGGGCTGTCTTTTGGCGGACAACAGAGCCGAGGCGACCTGACCATCACGTCGCGCGGACTTGAAGGGTCGGCGCTTTATGCGCTCTCGGCCGCATTGCGGGACACGATCCAGCGCGACGGGCGGGCAGTTCTCACGCTCGATCTACGCCCGGCACTTTCGGCCGAGGACGTTCTGAAACGCCTGCTGGCCCAGCGCGAACGCGAAAGCCAGACCAATCGTCTACGCAAGGCACTCACACTCGATGCGCCCTCCCGCGAACTTCTCAGGCTTGCGACACCAAAAAACCCCACCCCGCTTCAGCTTGCCCGGACCCTCAAAGCCCTTCCCCTGCCGCTGACCGACATGGACACGCTGGATCGCGCCATCTCGACCGCAGGCGGCGTACGTCGGGACGCGGTGGATGCACGGTTCATGCTGACGTCCCGCCCCGGCGTCTTTGTGGCCGGAGAAATGCTGGACTGGGAAGCGCCGACGGGCGGTTATCTGCTTCAGGGGTGTTTTTCCACCGCTTATGCAGCGGCAAATGGCGTCCTTGGGTGGCTAGAATCGTCCAGTTCGGCTATCGCCTGACGCCATGACATCCATCGTTCTCGGACAGGGCCGCGACGGCTCCGACACCTGCATTGATCTGCCGGAACTCCTGGCCACGCGCCTGCTGGTCCAGGGCAATTCCGGCTCGGGAAAATCGCATCTTCTGCGGCGCCTGCTGGAGCAGACGGCAACCCTCGTCCAGCAGGTGATGATTGATCCGGAAGGCGATTTCGTCACCCTCGCCGACCATTACGGTCATCTGGTGATCGACGTCGAAGACCAGTCCGAAGCCAGCCTCCGCGCCGCTGGGGAGCGCGTGCGGGCGCATCGGGCCTCCGTGGTGCTGAACCTTGAGCAGGTCGAAGCCGAAATGCAGCTTCGGGCGGCTGGCGCGTTTCTTAACGGCATGTTCGAAGCCCCGCGGGCGCACTGGTATCCGGCCCTCGTCGTGGTGGACGAAGCCCAGCTTTTCGCACCCGTGGCCAGCGGCGACACATCGGATGAAGCGCGCCGCCTGTCGCTTGGCGCCATGACGAACCTGATGTGCCGTGGTCGAAAACGCGGTCTGGCAGGCGTGATCGCCACCCAGCGTCTGGCGAAGCTGGCGAAGAACGTTGCGGCAGAAGCGTCCAACTTCCTGATGGGCCGGACCTTCCTCGATATCGACATGGCGCGGGCGGCCGACCTTCTAGGCATGGAGCGACGGGCGGCGGAATCCTTCCGCGATCTGGCGCGCGGTCAGTTCATGGCGCTCGGCCCGGCCCTGAGCCGACGTCCGAAACTCGTGGCCATCGGCCCCGTGACGACCGCAAGCCACGCCACCGGTCCGGTTCTCGTGCCGCTTGAGCCGGTTTCAGCCGAAGACCTGCGGGACATCATTCTCGAACCCGTCCATGAGTTCACGCCCCGTGCGCGTCGGGAAACCCGCCCTCCTCCGCCGGATCTGCTCGCTCAACTCGATGCCTATGGTGCCGAGCGCGAGGCCGAGGAACCCGCCCCCGCAGCCGTGAGCGTCGAGGCTGATCCCGATCAGTTGTGGTCGCTGGTCGCTGAAGTCGTGGCCGGAGAAGGTTCGGACTACAAACCATTGGCGACGTTGTATCAGGACTTCCAGCTTCGGGCGCGCATTCAGGGCCTGTCGCGCAATGTACTGGAACTGGGGTCTTTCAACCGGATGCTGGCCACGATCCGCGCCGGGATGGACCGGGAGCGTTCCGAGAGCGAGGAGTGGAAGCAGGCCCAGACAGTCGCCGCGACCCTGCCGGAAGACGTGCAGGGGGTTTTCCTGCTGCTGGCCCGCACGGCGCTGGATGCGGAAACCTGCCCGGACGATGATGCACTGGCCCGCGCCTATGGGACGCATTCTCTGGGCCGCGCGCGCCGTCAGCTCAACTATCTGGAAGAGCGGGAAGTCATCGTTCTTCAGGATACCCCTTTGGGGCGGCGGGTGGCGATCGTCGGGCTGGGCTGGCAGACAGCCTGACTGTCGGACTGACTGTCATAATTCTGTCATCGGACGTTCACAGGAGCTTCACACGCAGTTCTTTACGGAAAGATTAGGGTCCGCCGCGTCCGAACCCTTCTTGCTCCGGAAAGATCTTCGATGCCGCGCAACCTGCTGCGTTCCCGCCTGCTCCTGACCGTTTTCTGCTCGCCATTTGCGCTGGCTGCCGCTCTTCCGCACTCTGCCAGTGCCGCCGCGACCGAAACCAGAAAAGCCGCACCAGCCAAACATGCTGCGAAAAGCAGCGCCAAGCACAAGGCCAAGGTGGATGCCGTCGCTGGTGGTACGGAACAGCTTGTCATCACGGCACGCCGCACCCGTTCCGAACAGGGGCTGAGCCACGTGCAGATCCAGCGCATTCTTCCGGGCATTAACCCGGTCAAGGCTCTTGAGATTCTGCCGGGCGTCGTGTTCAACAATGCCGATCCCTGGGGCAACAACGAGCAGAACTCTTCGCTCTACGTTCACGGCTTCAACCAGAACCAGCTTGGCTACACGCTCGACGGCATCCCCCTCGGTGATCAGGCTTATGGCAACTACAACGGCCTCTCCCCGCAGCGCGCAGTCATCAGCGAGAACGTCGGATCGGCCTCAGTGTCGTCCGGTGCGGGTGCGCTTGGTACGGCGTCGACGTCCAATCTCGGCGGTACGCTCCAGTTCACGACGCAGGACCCGCCTCACATGCGCGGCGCGCAAATCGAGCAGGTTTTCGGCAGTTGGTCCACGTTCCGTACCTTCGCCCGCCTCGATACGGGTGAGTTCGGCAACGGCAATTCGGCCTATGTCTCTTTCGTCCGTCAGGATGCGCGCGCCTGGGACTTTGCCCGTCATCAGGGCGGCTATCAGGTCAACGCGAAGTTTGTTCACAACAGCGAACATGACCATTTCTCGACATTCTTCGACTGGTCCCAGAAGGTCGAGCCCAACGAAGACAGCGTCGTTCTGCCGCAGGGTTACGGCGTTTATGTCCGTCCGTTCACCTACCCGAACTTCAATTACGCGAAATCCTATATCAATTCGGCCACCTATAAGAATACAGGCCTGAATTACCGCAACTATTACTCTGCGGCCCAGCGCGAGGACTTCCTTACCTATTCCAAATGGACGCATGACTTCAGCGAAAACCTGCACTGGGACAACAGCATCTATTATCACCATGATCTGGGTGAAGGTGTCGTTGCCGGTCCGATCTCGGCCGCCGGTCTGCCGACGCTGTTCGCCGCCTATTTCCCGGGTCAGGATCTGAATACCGTGTTCGGTGGCTCGGGCTATGCAACCCGGACGACCGAATACTGGGACAATCGCGGCGGTCTGATGTCCACGCTGCGCTATCATCTCGGCAAGCATTCGATCGAACTCGGCGGCTGGTATGAGCGCAACAACAACACGCAGGCCCGTCGCTGGTATCCGCTGGACGCCAACAACCCGACCACACCTTACGAGCGCCAGCAGAACGCCCTGATCGACCAGTACACCAACAATTTCTACACCAACACGTTCGTCACGCATCTGCAGGACAACTGGCAGATTTCGAAGAACTTCTCGCTGATGGCGGGCTTCAAGTCCGAGCTGGTCTATACCAACGGCACGCTCCCCGTGGCCGCGAAACCGGGTTCGCTTTCCCCGTCCTATGCCGTGACGGCACCGGGTGGCGAAATCGACGCTGCCAAGCCGTTCCTGCCCGCTTTCGGCGCAGTGTGGGACATCACGAAGCATGAGCAGTGGTTCGCCAACATTCAGGAGAACATGCGCTCCTTCCAGGATGCGGGCTATGGCAATGCCACCCCGTGGGGTGCGACCAGCCAGGCCGCTTTCGAAGAATTCAAGAAGAACGGCAAGCCGGAAACCTCATGGACCTATGAAACCGGTCTGCGTGAGCACCGCCAGATCCACCTTGGTCCGCTGACGGCGATCGAAGGTCAGGTCGAATACTATCACGTTCACTTCTCGAACCGCCTTCTGGCCGTGGCAACGTCGCAGACCCTGTCGTCCATCATCGGCTCGGCAACCACGCTTGCCAACGTGGGTTCGGTCACAACGGATGGTATGGATTTCTCCTTCACCACCCATTTCGGTCCGCATTTCTCGCTGTACAATGCGCTGTCCTACAACAACTCCACCTATAACGATAACTACAGCACGGGTTCGAGCATCATCCACACAGCTGGGAAGAACGTTGTGGGCATGCCGGACTGGTCGGAGAAGTTCGTCTTCACAACCAACTGGGGCAATGCCTACGGCCAGTTCACTGGCGACGTGATCGGCAAGCGCTATGCGACCTATACCAACGATATGTGGGCCGCACCCTACGCCCAGTTCAACCTGAATGCGGGTTATACGTTCCACAACATCCCGCATCTGGCATCGCTGAAGGTTCAGGGCAACATTACCAACCTGACAAACACAAAGGGATGGTCCACGATCAACGCGACCCAGACCGCGGGTCAGTTCTCGGCCTATCCCATCGCGCCGCGCATGTTCTTCCTGAGCCTGAGCGCCGCCCTGTAAGGAACACTGTCTTATGCTGACACGTCGCCAGAGCCTCGGCCTGCTCGCGGCAGGGCTTCCCGCCCTGCACCTGCGGGCGAAAGCCGCCCCCTCACTGGCGCCGAAGCCGCTCGTGTTCGCCCATCGCGGGGCTTCGGCCCTGCGTCCCGAACACACACTGGCCTCCTATGCCCGCGCCATGATGGATGGCGCGGATTTCATCGAGCCGGATCTTGTCATGACGCGCGACGGCCATCTGGTCGTCCGCCATGAAAGCAATATTGTCGGGACGACGGATGTTTCGGAACGCCCGGAATTCGCCTCCCGCCACCGATCCCTCAAAATTGACGGACGGGTTGAGACCGGCTGGTTCACTACGGACTTTACGCTCGCCGAACTCAAGACCCTCCGCGCCCGCGAACGCCTCTCCACAATCCGCGTCCACAATACGCGCTATGACGATCACTTCGAAATCCCAACTTTCGAAGAAGTCATCGAACAGGTCGCAGCACAATCGGCGGCAACGGGAAAAGTTTTCGGTCTGGTGCCGGAAATCAAGCATTCCACCTATTTCAACAGCCTCGGGCTCAATCCCGAAGCCGCGTTTCTCCAGACCATCGCTGCCCACGACTATACCCGGCAGGCCCCGCTGGAACTCCAGTCTTTCGAAACCGGCAACCTCGGGCGCATCCGCGCTGATGTCCTGTCCATCAACCCGCAGGCACGGCTGATGCTGCTGATGGGTGAACGCAAGGACGTACCGCCGGACCTGCTGGCAGCAGGCAAGACCACGACTTTCGGCGATCTCATGACGCCTGATGGCCTCAAGGAGGTCCGGCGCTATGCCGACGTGATCGGGCCGTCCAACACGGACCTGATTCCGCGTGACAATAAGGGGGCCTGGATGGAGCCGTCCAGCCTCGTTACGGATGCCCATCAGGCCGGACTTCTGGTCCATTCCTACACGGCACGGCCAGAAAATCATTTCCTCCCCGCGCAGCTTCGCAACACTGCAGGCGACGCCGCCCGCAACCCCGAGGGCATGATCGCGGAACTGCGCCGCTATCTGGACATGGGCATCGACGGCTTCTTCACCGACGATCCCGCTCTGGGGCGCAAAGCCGTCGATGGCACGATCTGACACCAGTCAGATCACCACCACAAAAAAGGAGGCTCTCTTTCCGGGAGCCTCCTTTTTTGTAGTTTTCATGAGATGTCAGCTGAGCCTGAAGTGCCGGAGCATGGCCTTGTTAAAAGCCGGGATATCGGCGGGGCAGCGGGAAAAGACATAAGGCCCGTCAACGACAACCGCATTGTCCACCCAGATCGCCCCTGAATTCTCCAGATCACGGCGAATGGCTGGCCAAGATGTGACGGTTCGTCCTTTAAGCTCATTCACCTCAATCAGCGTCTGCACACCATGGCAGATGGCTGCAATCGGCTTGTTCGCTTTCACGAACGCCTTGGCAAACGCCACCACGTCCCTGTTCAGACGCAGCGCATCTGACGAAACCGGACCACCCGGAAGAAACAGGGCATCGTAATCTCCTGCCTTGGCATCAGCGATCGCCAGATCGGCCCGGATGCCATGCGAGGGATAAATACCGTTATTAACGGCCTGAAATTCCCCGCCCTTGAGAGAAATGATCATGACAGTCGCCCCGGCATTTTCCAGAGCGGCCCGGGATGCGGTCAGTTCGATTTCCTCAAGGCCATCCGTGGCCAGTACAGCGACTTTTACCATGATGCCGATCCCCTCCTTCAGGAAAAAAGCGGGCTACCGTCGTGTGGCACCCCGCCAATGCGTTCATGCGTTAAGGTAAATGGTCTTGGTCTGGACATAGGCTTCCATGCCGTGCTGCCCGTCTTCGCCTCCCGGACCACTCTCCTTGTAGCCATGATGGAAGCCCTGCGGTGCCTCACCGCCCGGACGGTTCACATAGACCTCGCCAAATTCAAGCTCGCGGGTCATGCGAAGGACCCGGCTCAGATCGTTGGTGAAGAGATAGGCTGACAGACCATAACGGCAGTCATTGGCCCAGGCGATGGCCTGATCGAAGTCCTTCACCCGAATCAGCGACATGACCGGTCCGAACACCTCGTTATGAACGACGTCCATGTCCTGTGTGACATCGGTCAGCAGCGTCGGGGCATAGAAATACCCCTGATCATAGATGCCCCCTCTCAGGCGTTTGCCGCCCATGGCCAGACGCGCGCCCTGCCTGATGGCATTTTCGACCATGGCATGGACCTTGTTGAGTTCGTCCTCGCTGACTTTCGGGCCCATATCCGTGTCCGGGTCCGTTGGCAGTCCGACCTTCAGCGCCTCGATCTTCTCGCGAATTTTCTGAACAAACCGATCGTAGATGGCTTCATGGATATAGGTACGCTCGTTGGACGTGCAGACCTGCCCGCCATTGCCGAACCGTGCAGCCACCGCAGCATCCGCAGCCTTATCCAGATCGGCATCTTCCATCACCATGAACGGTGCTTTGCCGCCAAGTTCGAGGCGGACTTCCTTCAGTGTTTCAGAGGCGGCCGCCATGATCTTCTTGCCTGCCGGGGTCGAGCCGGTCATCGTAATGAGCCGGACGTCTTTATGCGCCACCAGCGGTACACCGACATCCTTGCCATCTCCCGTCACGATGTTGATGACGCCATGAGGAATCTTGGCTTCCCTGACCAGCTTTGCCAGATGCAGGCAGGTCAGCGGGGTCAGTTCATGCGGTTTAACAACGATAGTGTTTCCCGCCGCCACAGCGGGGCCGATCTTCCTTGCACAGAGTGCCAGCGGAAAATTCCAGGCCGTAATGGCCCCGATAACGCCCAGCGGCACGCGATCGATCAGGATTTTCTCGTTCGGCGAACTTCCCGGAATAATTTCGCCCTGAAGGCGCAGCACATTCTCCGCAGCGAACCGCAGCAGGCCAATCGCAAAATCGACCTCAATGCGGGCCTCCTTCAGCGGTTTGCCCATTTCGGCGGTAATGAGAGCGGCCAGCTTTTCGCGGTCCCGCTTCACCAGATCCTTTAAGGCATGAATGTAGTCAGCCCGTTCGGTCGCCGTACGTTGGCTCCAGCCGACAAACGCCGATTTGGCAGCCGAGACAGCGACATCCACATCCGCCTGACCGCCTTTGGCGACTTCACCAATCACTGCTTTCGTGGCCGGATTTTCAACCGTGATCCATTCACCGCCTTTCGGTGAGACCCAGCTGCCATTGATGAAAAGAGTGCTTTTCTCAGTCATGGAGTTTCCTGCATTCCTGTGTGACGACTTGCGCCCTGTCTTCAAACAGACGCATCAGGACGCCAGCAGTTCACTCAATGAGGGCACGAGAGTGACATTCTTTTGCAATCAAGAGCGATAAAGCGCCAATTTCCGGGAACGATCGTTCAGTCCCGCATCATGCCAGATGAAGTAGAGGAACGTTCACTCAGAGAACCAAGATGTGAAAATTCGCGCCCTTCCTCACGCAGACTGTCCAGTGCTGCAGCTATACTGCACCCCATACAGGGTCAAATTTTTTTAACACGGAGCGTCTGTTGGGGCAGAAGATATCCCCAGAATCAGGGAACATCTCCGGGGAAGGCCCTGTGGATTGTTTCTGAAGAACTGGGGAGCGATTGCGCCAGAGCAGCTTTCCTGCGGAGTCGCACGATGAGTGTATCGAGTGCGGATAAAAACCGGCTCCGGTCGTTTTTGCCGAAAGACGGATTATAGGTCGTCACCGCCCCCGTCTCACGCAGACCCTGCATCAGATCCCGCATCGCCGAGACCATACCGACAGAGCGTTCGTCGATTTCCTCACCGTTCGGACGCAGAACCGAACCTTTCTTGGCAAGACACCGCACGGCCAGCGGAATATCGCTGGTAATGACGATGTCGGACGCCGTCACCTGCTCGGCAATCCAGTTATCCGCCACGTCCGGCCCTTCAGGAACCACAACACGTTCGATGAGCGGAGACTGTGGGACGTTCATCCAGCTATTGGCGACAATGATCGTTTTCAGGCCATAGCGCGCCCCGACGCGATAGATCTCGTCCTTCACCGGACAGGCATCGGCATCAACCAGAAGCCGGGTCGTATTCGACACGGATCAGCCCCCCGTCTGGAAATGACGGATCAGTTCCTCCAGCACCACGTCGGGGTGCTTTTCGCCGGAAACACGGATTACAGGCTCGTCGTCACCCGGCACTTCAAGCGTCGCGAGCTGGCTTGGTAGCAGGCTGGCAGGCATAAAGTGCCCTTCCCGCCGCTCCAGCCGCGCCGCAAGTTCAGTAGCGGACGTGTCGATATGAACGAATTCAATCGGCAATCCGTTGGCGCGAAGCTGTTCACGATAGGCGCGCTTGAGCGCGGAACATGTCAGCACCGCACCATGGCCAGCTTCGACCTGCGCCCGCAGCCAGTCATGACACAAAGCAAGCCAGGGCGCACGATCTGCATCGGTCAACGGCTGCCCTGTGCTCATTTTCTCGACATTCGCAGGAGGATGCAGGGCATCGCCCTCCTGAAAATGCCAACCGAGCCGCGTCGCGAGGCCCGTTGCAATGGTTGTCTTGCCCGTCCCCGAAACGCCCATGACCACAAGGAAACGTGGCTCCAGACCCATCTTCACCTGTGCTGCCGAAGCCGTCATGGCTCCCACCGCTCCACGCCTTCTGTCGTGGCGACCAGAACATCCGAGGCCATGTTGAGGAACATGCCATGTTCCACCACACCGACGATCCGGTCGATTTTCCCTGCCAGTTCTTCGGGGTTTTCGATCGGTCCGAAATGGCAGTCCAGAATCATGTTGCCGGTATCCGTTACGAACAGCGATCCGGCGCGATCGGCCCTCGGCTTCACACCACGCGCGCCACAGGCCGCAAGGCGCTCAGCCGTGCATTCCCAGCCGAAGGAAATGACCTCAACAGGCACAGGTGCGCGTTCGCCCAGCAGATCGACAGGCTTGGTGCCGTCCACGATCACCACGAAACGCTTCGCGGCCTGTGCCACGATTTTCTCGCGAAGGAGCGCGCCGCCCAGACCTTTGATGAGGTTCAGCGAACCGCGCTGGACCTCGTCCGCACCATCAATCGCAATGTCAATCCGACGATGCGCGCTGAAATCCGTCAGGGGAATTCCAGCCTTGATCGCCTTGTCCTCACTGTCATCGGAGGTCGGAATGCCGAAAATTTCCAGCCCTTCCGCAACACGCTCGCCCAGTCGTTCGATCATATAAGCGGACGTGCTGCCAGTTCCGAGCCCCACGACCATGCCGCTCTTGACCATATCAGCAGCTTCACGCGCAGCGGTGCGCTTGTGAACGCTCATATCCGTGCCGCTCATGCGTCTTCTCCGACCGCAGCGCGATCTGCAAGAATGACGATCCGGCCTTCGCTCGTCACGCGGGCGGACGGGATGGAACTGTCGCCTTCGACCAGACGCTCCAGCATTTCGACCTTGGACGCTCCTGTCACGAGGAACACGACCAGCGCGCTGGACTGAATGGCGGGGTAGGTCAACGTGATGCGTTCATAAGGCGCTGTGGACGGTGCGGCCGTTCCGACCCAAGCCTTGCGCTCCTTCAGGACAGGCTGTCCCGGAAACAGCGATGCCGTATGACCATCCGTGCCGAGGCCCAGCATGACCAGGTCGAACAGCGGACGCTTCGGATCAAGTTCCGTGGCGCCATAAGAGGTCTGGAGGGTTTTTTCGTAAGCCTGTGCGTCTGCCTCGACCGTGTCACCGGTCGGAATGGCATGGACGTTCTGCGCGGGCACCGGGACATGCGACAATAGGACGGACTGCCCGACCGTATGGTTGCTGTCCGCATGGCCCTTCGGCACATGGCGCTCGTCACCGTAGAAAATCTCGACCCGCTCCCACGGGACCAGCTTTGCCCGTGATGGCGTTGCGAGGATCTCGAACAGGCGCTTGGGTGTGGAGCCTCCTGAAAGTGCCACCCGGAACAGGCCGTCCGTCTTGGCAAGAACGCCTTCGATGATGAGATCGGCCATCCGCAGGGCGACGGCTTCCGAATCAGGGAGGGTTTCCAGAGTGGCGGTGCGAATATCGGTCGTCATGAATGGGGAACCCTCGGCAGAATGTAGCGCTCGACAGCCTTGGCCCAGCCATCGCGCTCGTTGGTGTCCGTGAAAACCTGAGCGGCGGCTTTCACGTCCTCTTCGGCCTGCCCCATGGCAATCCCCAGTCCTGCGACCGAAAACATCGGCAGGTCGTTATGGGCATCGCCAAGGCAAGCCACCTCATGCGGCGCAATGCCGTGGGCAAGCGCCAGTTCGCGGATCGCCTCGCCCTTGTTGGCAAGGGCCGGCGTCACGTCGAGAAGAATATCGGAAGAGCGGCGCACACTCGCTTCTCCCTGAAGCATCACGCCAAGTTCGGTCTCGACGTCCTGAAGCAGGCTGGTGTTGCTGCTCACGCCCATCACCTTGCCGATGCCCTCGAATTCCTTGCGCAGATCGGGAACCTGATGCGGCGTCAGGCCGGTGATGCCATGCTCATGCTGGACGAACGGCGTATGGGCATCCTGAACCATCCAGTAGGACTGCCGCAAGAACCATGTTTCGATCCCATGCAGATGCAGCATGTCATACACGATCGACAACACATTCGGGGTGAGAACGCGGCTGACGCTCGTGGTCCCGTCGGGCTTGAAAATGATACCGCCATTGAAACCGGCATTCTGCCCGGTCAGACCAAGCTGCTCGATATAGGGCACCATGGCGGCGGGTGGCCGCGCACTGGCGAGGCACAGGGGAATCCCCCGCTCCTGAAGTGTTTTCGCCATCGCCAGCGTGGACGGCGCAATGGTCTTGTCTGGCGTCAGGAGCGTGCCATCCATGTCGGACACAACCATCCGGATGGTT